>Ga0272445_1000132_pt1 | contig 73177 bp, 65 predicted proteins | sample YNPCB0031_FD_194404 | JGI IMG/M metagenome (GOLD analysis project Ga0272445, IMG submission 194404) | Hot spring sediment microbial communities from Yellowstone National Park, WY, United States - YNP-CB-003-1 | ecosystem: Environmental > Aquatic > Thermal springs > Hot (42-90C) > Sediment...
ACCCTTTGAAAAACTGAAATCCCTCATCCCGAATATAAAAGAAGAAATCGCCCTCTTCCCACCATTCATACTTGATAAAATAATTCCCATTTATCAACATATCCCTTTCGCCAAAAAAGATAAAAAATAAAAATGGGGAGCGTGAGGGGCGAAGCCCCTCACAAACACTCACAAAGTGGTAATGATCTCTATGTACAGTAGAAAATCTCTTCGGTTATGGTAGATACTCCCAACGGGGAATCGGAAAAAGGAAAATTTCTTTATTAAAATTGATTTTTTGATTATGATTAAAAGATGAGAATAAGTATAGTTGGACTGGGAGCGATAGGTTCTGCCATAGGAGGATTTCTTAAATTAAAAGGTTTTGATGTTACAGGGTTCGGAAGGAATCCCCATGTCTCCGAGATAAGAAAAAAGGGATTGAGAATAAAGGGAATATGGGGAGAACATAATGTGAAGGATTTTGAGGTATATTCATCCGCTGAAGAGGGAAAGGAATGGCTTAAGGTCTCTGATTTCATAATAATTTCAACGAAGTCCTTTGATACAAGAAAAGCAGTTGAGGAAATCTCAAAGTATATAAAAGAAGATGCGGTTGTCGCATCCTTTCAGAACGGTTTGGGAAACATGGAGGAAATTGCAGAGGTGGTAGGAAAGAACCGGACGGGTGGGGCAAGGGTGATATTCGGCTCAAAAATTACATCGCCTGGAGAGATAGAAATCACGGTTTATGGGGGTGAGGTTCTGGTAGGACATTTTTTAAGAGAAAATGGTCCGGAATGGGCTGTAGAAAAACTTAAAAAAGTTGTAGATTATCTGAATTCCTCTGGCATTCCTTCGCGATTCGTTGAGGATGTGAGAGTTTACCTGTGGGAGAAGATGCTTTATAACTGCGCCCTCAATCCCCTTTCTGCAATTTTTAGTCTCCCCTACGGAGCTCTTTACGAAAATTATGAGACTCGGACAATAATGAAAGATGTCTTAAAAGAAATTTTTCAACTCATGGACAAAATGAAAATAAAAACACAATGGAATGGATGGGAAGATTATTTTCAATATTTCAGCGAAAAGCTCATTCCTCCTACCTCCGCCCATATTGCATCAATGGCTGAGGATATAAAAAATGGTAAAAGGACAGAGATTGATTTTATGAATGGCTACATTGTGAAGATGGGAGAAAGGACCGGAATAGATATGCCCGTAAACAGGACTCTTACCCTTATGATAAAATTTCTTGAGAGAAGGAGGTGAGGAATGGATAAGGGATATCTGGAAAAGAAAAAGGAATGGGAAGAACTTTTTAAAAAGACAACTGAGAAATCCCCGGAAAGAAAAGAAAAGTTTGTTACCCCATCGGGAATAGAGCTCAAACCACTGTATTGCCCCGAAGACATTCAAGATATAAACTACCTTGAAGAAATAGGATTTCCTGGACTATTTCCATTTACAAGAGGGGTTTACCCAACCATGTACAGGGGAAAGCTCTGGACGATGAGACAGTATGCTGGATTTGGAACAGCGGAGGAAACCAACAAAAGGTTTAAGTATCTTTTGAAACAAGGACAAACAGGTTTATCAGTAGCCTTTGACCTCCCGACCCAGATGGGATATGATTCTGACCATCCTATGGCAAGAGGAGAAGTTGGAAGGGTTGGAGTCGCAATTGATTCGTTAAAAGATATGGAAATACTCTTTGACGGCATTCCTCTGGACAAAGTGAGCACCTCAATGACAATAAATGCCACTGCGATGATTCTTCTCGCAATGTATATTGCGGTGGGGGAGAAGCAGGGCGTCCCCCATGAAAAACTGAGAGGGACAATTCAGAACGACATCCTGAAGGAATACATAGCCAGGGGCACATATATTTTTCCACCAGAACCGTCGTTGAAGATTATTACAGACATCTTTGAGTATGCAAAGGACGAACTTCCAAATTTTAACACCATCAGCATAAGTGGATACCATATAAGAGAGGCAGGAGCAAACGCAGTTCAGGAAGTAGCATTCACCCTTTCAAACGGCATTGAGTATGTAAAGGCTGCACTAAATGCAGGTCTCAAAGTTGACGAATTTGCACCAAGGCTTTCCTTTTTCTTCAGCGTTCACAACAACTTCTTTGAAGAAATTGCAAAGTTTCGTGCTGCGAGAAGGCTCTGGGCTGAAATAATGAAGGAAAGATTTGGCGCCAGAGATCCATCCTCATGGATGCTGCGGTTCCACACCCAGACAGCAGGGTCCACCCTTACCGCCCAGCAGATTGAAAACAACATCATAAGAGTTACTATTCAGGCGCTTGCAGCAGTTCTCGGGGGGACGCAATCCCTTCATACGAATTCAATGGATGAGGCGTTATCACTGCCATCGGAAGATGCGGTGAGAATTGCCCTGAGGACTCAGCAAATTATAGCATACGAAAGCGGCGTTGCAGATACTATAGACCCTCTTGGCGGTTCCTATTTTGTAGAAAGACTTACAAAAGAGATATATTTGAAGGTGAAATCCTATATAGAGAAGATTCAGGAAATGGGTGGAATGGTGAAAGCAATTGAAACCGGATATGTTCAACGGGAAATAGAAAAATCAAGCTACGAATATCAGCTTGCCGTAGAAAATAAGAAGCAGATTGTGGTGGGAGTAAATGAATTCTGCTCCGAAGAATCAAAGGAGATTGAAGGGATATTAAAAATAGACCCGGAGGTAGAAAAAAAGCAGATTGAAAAATTGCAAATTCTTAAAAAGGAAAGAAACAAAAACGAAGTGAACAGGGCATTGAAGGACCTTGAAAGGGCAGTTTCGGAAAACAGGAATATAATGCCTTACATCCTTTCTGCAGTGAAAAGTTATTGCACCGTTGGGGAAATTGTTGAGGTTCTTGAAAGAAGGTTCGGAAGGTATAGACCATAAGATTGAATAAAAAAAGTTTAAAGCTCCTAATTCTTTCTTTCTTTTTGGGCATCCTCAGTGGAAGCCTCATAACTGCTTATTACATCCTTTTCTTTAATCTCCCGGAGGTGGAAGAAATTGAAAATTATCGCCCTCCAGAACCGATAAAAATATATTCTTCCGATGGCATTCTTATAGACTATATAGGCGAAGAGATGAGGGAATATGTAAAGCTATCTGAAATGGCGGATTGCGTTACAAAAGCAGTGGTGGCTGCGGAAGATGCTGGATTTTTTTCCCACACGGGCATATCCCTCAAGGGAATAACGAGGGCATTATTTAAAAACATAATTTCCAGAAGGATAGTTCAGGGTGGAAGCACAATTACCCAGCAGCTCGCAAAAAACCTTTTTCTCACATCCAGAAAGACCCTGAGCAGAAAGATAAAGGAAATACTCTTCGCCATAAAAATTGAGAAAAAACTTTCAAAGTCAGAAATTCTGGAACTCTATCTTAACCAGATATATTTTGGCAACGGAGTTTATGGAATAAAAAGCGCCTCCCGTCTCTATTTTGGAAAAGAACCCCGCGAACTAAATCTAACGGAATGTGCTTTTCTCGCTTCCCTCCCACGTTCACCTTCGCTCTATAATCCATTCAATAATAAAGAAAAAACTCTTTCGAGGATGAGGTATGTGCTTGAAAGAATGCACGAGCTTCACTTTATAAATGAGAATGAACTTGAATCTGCAAAAAAAGCAGATGTCCTCCTCAGGTTGAAGAGCAATGTGAAAAGGCTGAGTCCATATTTTACAGATTATGCAGTAACCCTTCTGGAGGGAAAAATAGGCAGTGAAGTTTTTTATTCCGAGGTTAAAGAAGTAAAGACTACCCTCAATTACTCCTTTCAAAAAATCGCAGAAGATGCCCTCAAAAGGGGAATTGAAGAATTGAAAAAGAGACACAAAAGACTTTATTCAAACTACTCCGATGAACCCGATGGATGTGTCATCATTCTTTCTGTAAAAAACGGGGAGATATTATCAATGGTAGGGGGAAAGGATTATGCAAAATCACAGTTTAATAGATGCGTGCAGTCCAGAAGAACCATCGGTTCATTGATAAAACCTTTTATCTACACCTCTGCTATTAAATCGGGGTTTAGTCCCGAAGATACAATTTGGGATACACCCCTTGAATATACCTGGAAGGGGAAAAGGTGGGCTCCCCAGAACTATGATAAAAGATTCAGAGGATTGGTCACATTGAGAGAGGCTCTTGAATTTTCTTTAAACATTCCCACAATAAGGGTTCTTTCAAAAATTGGCGTTCAAAAGGTCCTCCAGGAACTTTCAAAATTCGGCATTTCAATCAATACTCCTCCTGACCTCACCTTAGCCCTTGGCACAATATCCGTCTCTCCTCTTGATATTACTGCCTCTTTCACTCCATTTTTTAATAAAGGAATACTTCCTCAACCCTCGGCAATAAAGGAAGTGATAAAAAGGGATGGTAACAAAATCTTGCTACCTCCAAAGGCAAAAAAGATTTTGTCCGAAAAAGAGGCAAATACGATGATGGAGATGCTCATGGGAGTTGTAAAAAATGGGACTGGAAAGTTTGCACAGGAATATGCTGATAGGGTTGGGGGAAAAACAGGAACTACAGAGGACTACAGAGATGCATGGTTCATAGGATGTTCCTCTGAGGTATGCATAGGTGTGTGGATTGGATTTGATTCATACCTTCCCCTTGGAGAGGGTGAAACTGGTGCCCGTGCGTGCGGTCCCGTATTTCTTGAAATAGCGAAGAATCTTCCGCAGGAATTATTTCCTCTTACAGATGTTTACGAGAAAGAAGGAAATGTTGCTTTTTGATAAAATTTGAAATAAAAATGACTATAATTAAAACCACAGATTAAAGGAGGTTAGAATGAAGGTAACACTCAGTGCAATAAAAGCGGATATAGGAAGTATAGGTGGGCACATAAGACCAAGTGAGGAGGTTTTAAAGACAGTAAAAGAGTATGTATCCAGAAGCAAAGATATTATAGACAGTTATGTCGGTTTTACAGGAGATGATATATGCATTCTTATGACCCATGAAGGAGGAATTGCGAACGAAAAGGTTCACAGGATTGCGTGGGAGGCTTTCAAAGCAGGAACAGAGGTGGCGAAAAAACAGGGGCTTTACGGAGCAGGTCAGGACCTTTTAAAAGATGCGTTCTCTGGAAACATAAGGGGTGCTGGTCCCGCAGTTGCAGAAATGGAAATAGAAGAGAGGGAGAACGAGCCATTTCTTCTTTTTGCCGCGGACAAAACAGACCCGGGCGCATACAATCTTCCCCTTTACCTTGCCTTTGCAGATCCAATGCATTGTGCAGGATTAATCCTTTCTCCCAAAATGGCAAAGGGATTTAGATTTGTAATAATGGATGTCAACTACACAAAGGGAGATAGAATCATTGAACTAAATGCTCCTGAAGAACTTTACGATATAGCCGCCCTTCTGAGAGATAACGAAAGATTTGTAATTGAATCAATATGGAGCAGAGAAACCGGAGAAATAGCAGTTTCTGTAAGCACCACAAGGTTAAGAAATATCGCGGGTAAATATGTTGGAAAGGATGACCCTATAATGCTTGTAAGGGTTCAGGGAGTATTTCCAGCTGCAGGAGAGGTCTTATCACCTTTTGCTCTATCCCATTATGTTGCAGGATTTATGAGGGGAAGTCATACAGGACCCCTGATGCCTGTGAAACTCTGTTCCCAGGTTTCTTATTTTGATGGACCCCCTATAGTTTCTTGTGCTGCTTTTTGCGTCCACGAAGGAAGACTTACGGAACCAGCAGATGCTTTTGACCATCCCTTCTGGGAATACATAAGGGTAGAGGCTGCGAAAAAAGCACTGGAAATGAGAAAACAGGGCTTTTCTGGACCAGCAATGCTTCCCTACGACGAATTAGAATATGGTGGTATAGTTGAGAAAATGAAAATTCTTGAGAAGAAATTTTACATCCGCGAAAAATAACTTTTTTCTCCTTTTAAAATACCAAATAAAATATTTTTATCTTCTTTTTACAACACACCCTTCCTCCCCCCTCTTCTCCCTCCAGAAAGCTTTACTTTACCGCCTCTTTTAACCCTTTTCCTGCTTTGAAACGCGGCACATTCCTGGCTGGAACCTCAACCGTCTTTCCGCCAGGCGCTTTCATTGTTCTCTTCTTCCTTTTAGATACGGAAAAAGTTCCAAAACCAGGAATGGATACTTTTTCCTTTTTCTTCAATGCGTTTGTCACTACTTCTATAAAGGCATCCAGCGCCTTTGCTGCAGCTGCCTTGCTCAACCCTGCCTTTTCAGCTATTCCTTCTATAATTTCTGCTTTGTTCATACTTCACCTCTCCTTTCTTTTTTTTTCAAATAATACTCTTGAAAAACAAAATGTCAAGCAAAATTTTCTGGATGGCAGATTACTTACCTATTTTTTTCAAGACATATCGTTTTCAGCTCGCACTCTTTACACAAAGGATTTCTGGCTCTGCATATCTTCCTTCCAAATTCTATCATCTGGAGGTGAATGGAAAGGGCATCCTTCCGAAAAATTGACCCGAGTATTTCATGTGCCTTCTCCCTTGATACCTTCTCTGGAATAAGCCCCAGTCTCTTTGAAATCCTGTATATATGAGTATCTACAGGAAATGCAGACTTTCCGCAACCAAAAGCCCATACCACATTTACCGTCTTCACTCCTATTCCCTTTATAGAGAGGAAAAAATTTTCAAACTCCTCTTTATCCATCTTGCATACATACCTGTCAATTTCAAAACTTTTCCACCTTTCATAAATTTTCTTTAAAAGCCTCTTAATCGTTTTTGATTTCTGCTTTGAGAGTCCTGCGGGTTTTATCACCGTTTCTATTTTTGATAATGGTGCTGAAAGAACCTCTTCCCATCTTTTGAATTTTTCTCTCAGATTTTTATATGCCCTATCCCTGTTTCTATCGTTTGTGTTCTGAGATAGAATAGTTCTTATAAATAAGTCTACTACTTTTTGTTTTCCGGGAACCTTTACAGGAAAATTCTTCTTAAGATATCTTCTGAGTATTTCTTCCTTTTTCAATCAATAAGATAGTCTCTCGGATTTACGGGAACTCCGTTTACAATCACTTCGTAGTGGAGGTGTGGACCCGTTGTTATACCGGTATCACCAACTGTCCCTATTACTTCCCACCTTTTTACCATCTGACCTTCGGACACATACATCTCTGAGAGATGAGCATATCTCGTGACTATGCCGTATCCATGATTTATGAGTATAGTTTTGCCGTATGTGCCTTCCCAGCCTGCAAAAACTACTCTCCCATCAGCAGGGGCGATAATTGGAGTGCCAGGTCGTGTCGCAATATCTATCCCCTGGTGAAATCTATAGGTTTCAACCATTGGAGAGAATCTGAAGCCAAATTCCGAGGTTACCCATCCTCTAACTGGCCATAGAAGTGGAATACTTCTCATGTAATCCCTTTTTTCCTCTATAGCCGGTAACAATTCTTCGTAATTTCTTTTTGTGTTCTGTATTTCACTTTTCAGGAGGGATAATTCTCTTTCAAGTTTGGAGGAAAGGAGAATTTTGTTTTCCGGAGTTTCATCTCCGATTTCCTCATCACTTCCTCCTGTTGCTGAAGAAGTTATATTTCCTCCTTCAATATCCGCAGTTAACCTTATTTTCTTCTCAAGGAGTTTAAGTTCGGATATGTATTTGTAAATTTCATCAATCTGGACAAGGGAATTTTTAAGCACATTCTGGTAAATATAATTCTCTTTTTTCAGGGTTCCATGCTCTTTTATTTTTGGGAACCCCCAGATAAAAATTATTAAACAGAAAAAAAATAATCCGCCAATGGAAAGAGAAGTCCATTTTAGAAATTTGGCCATCCTTTCAGAGATTCTAATTTTTTTTATTTTTCCTCCCCCTTCGCTAAAAATCCAAATAGCGTAATATTTTTCTTTCTTTTTTTTCAATTGTTCCTCCATTTTTTAAAAAATAACATAATTTTTTAATTTATGTCAAGCAATTTTTGGGGTGCTTTCTGAAAAACCCTTCCTTTAGTTTTAAAGCGGTTGGGTGGGGGTTATTCTTGCTTTTATGCCGGGCCTCTTAATAGACTTAACTCTTTTCCTTAATTCACAAAGGTTCAACCTCCTTACCCCAATGGCAAATTCAGAAAGAAAAAATTTTCTTGATGAATTTTTTGTTTTTTATTAATATATCATTGGAAGGGTGGCCGAGTGGTTTAAGGCGGCGGTCTTGAAAACCGCTTCTCCCTGCAAGGGGAGACGGGGGTTCGAATCCCTCCCCTTCCGCCAGTATTTCTTAATCTGAAGCAAGATTGAATAATCCCTGAAAGAAGGGTAGATTTAATTGCATGGGGAAAGAGGACCTATATTTAAAACAGATAACAGATTGTGCTAAAGCCCTGTGGGAAGGAAGGGATGATGAGGCTTTTGAGCTTTCAAGAATTTGTTTTGAACAGAATCCTGCTTCAAAGACAGTCCTAAGGTTCTTCCTCTATTCGGCAAAAAGGAAATACTCCGCTGAAAAGTTCTATGAATTTTTGAAAGAATTAAAAGAAAAAGTTGTGGAAAGGAACAGAATCCTGATTCTCGCCGAGATGGCGGAGGTTTCGTATGAAATTAAAAATTATGAGGAGTGTTTGAAGGTATGTGAGGAGTTTCTCTCTTACAAAACTCCATCTTTAGAGATTCTTTCCCGTGCGGTCAAATCAGGTTTAAATCTAAATCTCCCTGAGCGTGCTGTTCAGATGATGGAAAGTTTTGCAGAATTTTTTGAAGAGCCAGAAAAGAGCTATATTCTTTTTTCCGCGGGTCTTTTTTCCCTTCTTTATCTTAAAGATGGAGAAAGGGCAAAGAGATTTTTAAAGGATATGTCCTTGAAAACCCCGAGTCTCTATGCAATGAAAAAAATTCTCGGGGTTCTTACAGATGATATTCAGATGGTTGTAGAAGCCATTGATGGAATTATTGATAATGTAAAGGATGAAGAAATCAAGTTCTTCCTTTTGCTTCAAAAAGCCTGGCTCCTTATGGAAAGGGATAAGGAAAAGGCAATATCTTCTTTAAAAAGTGCCATATCTATAAAACCAGCTTCTCTCACCCCATATCTCCTTTTAGAGGAAATGGCAAAGGAAAAGGGCGATACTGAGCTGTTAATAGAGGTCCTCAATCAGGAGAGGAAACTCTTGCCCCCTGAAGACAGAATATGTGTGCTTGAAAAACTGGAAGAAATCCATTCTTCCTCTGGAAATTATGAGAAGGGGAAAGAGGTTCTTGAAGAACTCTTTTCCATATATCCTAAAAGGGATGTGGCTCAAAGGCTTATCAATCTTTATGTAAAAACTGGAGAATATGAAAAAGCTGGAGATTTGTCCCTTTCTTTATCAGAAAGGGGAACAAAGGAGGAGAGGGTTTCTTATCTCATAAATGCATCGGTAATGTTTGAGAAGGCCGGGGAGTATGAAAAGTGCAAACAGTCATTAAAGAAGATTCTTGAGATAGAACCCTCAGAGCCGTTTGCCCTTTCAAAACTTCCCGATGTTTTATCATCTCTAAGGGAATGGGATGAGCTGATTGATGTTTATAAAAAAAGGATAGAAACTGCATACGACCCAAAGGACATAATTATGCTGAGTATGAAGATTGGTGAGGTTTATGAGCTGGAGAAGGGTGACCTTGAAAGAGCCTCTTCTTCATACGAAAGGGTTCTTGAGATTGCGCCAACATATCTGCCTGCCCTTGAGGCAATGAAAAGGGTTGACAAGAAGAGGGGCGAATGGAAAAGGGTAATTAACATTAATCATAGATTGATTGAAATGAGTTCGGAACAAATGTCCATAATGGCTCTTCACTGGGAGAATGGAACAATTTACCTGAATTATATGGGTGACACAAAAAAGGCAAAGGAGGAGTTCAAAAAAGTTCTTAGTATCATCCCGGATTACCTTCCTGCCATTGAAATTCTGAAATACATAAGCTGGGCTGAGGGAGAATTGGAAGAAGCGCTCTCGTTTTTAGAAAGGGAAGTAGAAATAATAGGAATGGAAAATGCTGATGAGGTATTCTTTGAGGGAGCAATACTTCTAAATAGAGCAGGAAAAAAGGAGAAATTTATAAAATTTTTAAGAAGATTTCTTGAAAAAGAAGATTATAAAAAAAGGGCTGTTTTCAAAATGCTTGAGGAGGAAGTGGATGAAAGAGAAAAATTGAAATGCCTTGAAAGCCTTTCGGAAATTTCAAAAGACGATGAACTTTCAGCATTCATTCTTATGAAGTGCGGGCGCATTTATCGGTCGTTAAAGGACGAATCCAGTGCGAAGAGGTGCTTTGCGAAGGCAAGAGAAAGAATTAAGAAATCCCACATTTCTGATATTGAAATAGAAAAAGATGCTATTAAAAACTTTGATTTTAAAACTATCTTAGAAATCTATCCGTCATTAAAGGATTTTTATGCATTTCTTAAAGAGGATGAAAAACTGGAAAAAGGGGATGAATTGCTTCTTTATTCTTTTGTTATCCGAAAAGAAATGACCGAGGAGATAGCAAAGGATGTATTTAAACTTAAACTTCCTGAAAGGAGCCGGTTTGAAATCGTCAGGGATTTTATTTCTTCTTTTGGTGAAAAGGAAAGGGAGGATTTCTTAAAAAATTACATTAACTCTTTTAAGGGGTCTCCGATTGATGAGGCAAAAATAGAGGAGATGGCTCTCAATTTAAAGAACGGAAACATGTTCAGAGAATTTATTGCCAAAAAGGTTGATATAGGCGGAATAGAAGACGAGGAAACGCTTATTGCTGCTGAGATGGAAAGAATGCTGGGAAATTATGAGAAGGCAATATGGTGGCTTGATTTCTTTACAGGAATGCATCCTGAAGCCTTATATCCAAGATATCTAAAAGCAGAGGCACTTAAAGCCTCTCAAAGATGGGGTGAGTATGTTCAGGAATTGAGAAGCATAGCTGATAGGGAGGAAATTGAAAAGAAGGAGGTGATTCTTAAGGAATGTGCGGAGGTTCTTGAGAAAAACCTTTCAAACCTTGAGGGGGCAATGGAAATCTATTCAGAGTTGAATTCCCTTTTTCCAGCCCGAAGGGAATATCTTGAAGAATTAAAGAGGCTTTCAAAAGCTGCAGGAAGGTATGAACTTCTTGAGGTTGCATTCAGGAAATTTGTTTCATCAATTTCAGACCTAAAAGAGGGCTCTCATGTTTTGATGGAACTTGCAAGGATATACGAAGGAATAAAAGAAAGGAGAAGGGCGATTGAGATTTACAGGGAAGCCTTTGAAATTCATAAAAACCTTTCACCACTTCTTGAAATGGAAAGGATTCTTGAGGAAGAGGGGAATTTTGATGAGATGGTTGATGTTTTAAAGGCTCAACTGGAGTATCTGGAAGGGGAAGAAAGGGCAAGGAAACTCCACAAGATGGGAAGAATTTTTATTGAAAAGATGAACGAGATGGAAAAGGCTCACGGGGCATTTTCATCTGCCTTTGAGATAAATCCTGCAGATGTTGAGATTGCGGTTGACCTCCTCCAGTTGAGGTTAAAAATGAAAAATGTTGATGGGTTGAAGGAGGTTATAGATAAATCGTTAAAAGTTATACCTCCGGAGAAAAGAAATCTTCTGTTTGAATGTGGAAAGGTTTTTTACGATGAGGGTAGAAACGAATGGGCAAGGGACATTTTCAAGGTTTTAAGAGATATGGATAAAGATAACCTTGAAGTCTTGAACCTTCTTTACGATGTCCATAAAAAACTCTCTGAATGGGAACCCTCTGTAGAGGCTGGAATGGAAATTGTAGAAAGGCTAAAAAAAACGGACAAAAAGAGGGCTGTGTCTCTTCTTACAGAGCTGGGAGAAATTTCAAGGGATAAGGTTAAAAATGATGAAAAGGCAGTTGAATTTTTCAAAAATGCGCTTTCAATTGACCCATCATTTTTGAGAGCGAGAGAAAGCCTTGCGGAGCTTCTTATAAAGTTAAAAAGGGAAAAGGAGGCATTTGAGGAGTCAAAGAAGGTCCTTATTGCCAATCCCACAAAGGTAAACCTCCTGCACTTCCTCGCCTATTACTATGAAAAGAATAACCTTTCTGACCGTGCTTTCTGCATAGTAAACCTCCTCCACTTTCTCGGAGATATGGACAGTAAGGTTGAAAAAATTATATATGAGGCATCAAAGGAGAAGGCCGGAAGATTCCCTTCAGGCTCCATACAGGATGTTGACAGAGAAAAGCTTTACCATCCCTATGAACTTCCTGAATTAAGGAACTTCTTCTCTGTGGCGGGAGAATATTTTATTCCGGTAGCAGGCATAGATTCACTTGCCCTCGGAACATCAAAAGATGCCTTAATATCGCCAAAGAGCGGGCATCCATTTCTGAAAACGATTGAAGAGGTTTCAAACTTCCTGGGAGTGAAGGAAATACAGATTTACCTCTCTCCTTTAAAAGGGGATGCAATCCTGAGCCCCTCTTCAAACTCTCTTGTTATAGGCTCGAAAGTAGCTCGTTCTTTAAATCCTGAAACATTGAGATTTGTTTCAGTAAAGATGCTTGAACTTTCCCTTAGGGGTTATCCATTTGTGAAGGTAATCTCCGATGAGAATGCCTATTCCATCTTTCTCGGATTTATAATGCTTGCAAATCCCGATTTCAAACATAAAGATGCCCTTGACCCAAAGTTGATTTCAAAGGCATTACCACTTTTCAAAAAGAGCAGTATAATCAAAAAAGTTGGAGAGGTTCTTGGTGAATTAAGAGAGGTTCCGGATTTAAAGACTTTTAAAAAGCATCTATTGGGAGTAAAAATGAGTGCAGGAAGGGTAGCTCTTATCGCCTGTCCAAATCTTGAACATGCTGTTCGCGGGGAGGCAATTCTCCTTAATCAGGAGCTTCCACAGACCGTTGAGGGTGTAAAGGATTTTATAGAAAAGCATGAAACTGTATTGGACCTTCTCAGATTTTATTCTTCGGACCCTTACTTCTTACTCAGAGAAAAATTTGGATTATCGGTAGTTTAAGATGCCTCTTGATGAGAGAATAGCACGCCTCAAAAAGAAACTTCTTACCTCCCCATACGAAGTATGCATGGCGAGGGCATATCATTTTACACAGGCATACAAAGAGACCGAGGGTCTGGATCCCGCAATGAGAAATGCCCTTGCTCTTAAGAAAACCCTTGAAAACCAGAAAATTTTCATATACCCGGATGAATTTCTGGCAGGTAGCAAAACGGAAAAATTTCTCGCAGGACCACTTTCTGTTGAAAGGGGAGATTTTTTGAGAACCCTTCAGATGGAGATGGATATACTTCATCTTAAGCAAAGACCATTTTTAATAACAGAAGAAGAAAAGAAGCTCTTCCGGGAGGTAATCCTTCCATACTGGGATGGAAAGACTCTCCGGGACCACAAAGCAAAGGAATGGGAGAAGAAGGGGCTTATTGACAGAAAGCAGGGATTTTTTAAGAGGCTTTTCAGGATGATAAAATTTATGAGGTATGTGGGGAGGGAAAATTTAAGAAAGATAGCGGGAGCGAACAGAAAGGCACCTTTAACTTTTAGAAGGCTTAAAAACCTTCATGCTCTGAGATATGAACTTGCCTGCAACAATCCATCGCCTGCGGTTTTCTGCTTTGATGTCCAGGGTCATTTAAGTCTCGGAGTGAATAAGGTGATTGAAAATGGAATGGATGGAATAATCAAGAAGGCTGAAGATAGGCTTAAAAGGTTAGAAGTGGAGGAGCCTTATAACGAGAAAAAGAAAAACTTTTTAAAAGCAGTTATTATAAGCCTTGAGTCTGCTATAAGGTATTCGGAAAGATTTGCGAAACTGGCGGAGGAAATGGCTAAAAAGACAGAGGATGAAAAAGAAAAGAGCCGCCTCCTTCTGATAGCAAAGCATTGCAGGCATGTTCCAAGGTATAAACCGAGGACATTCCATGAGGCTCTTCAGTCTGCATGGATTACCCATTTGGTTGGTGAGATTCAATACGGCACCCATGAAGTGTTTGCGCCAGGAAGGATTGACCAGTTTCTCTATCCCTTTTATGAAAACGATATCAGAAGCGGAAGGATTACAAGGGATGAGGCAAAGGCTTTAATTCAGGAGTTTTTGATAAAACTTGAGTCAAATGTTGAGCCAATTCCAGAAGTCGGAATGGAGACAAATGCAGTGCTTGGCAACAGCCAGCATGTGGTTACAATAGGGGGATTGAAAAGGGATGGTGAGGATGGAACAAATGAACTTTCCTATCTCATACTTGAGGCATACGAGGAAATGGGAGGTGCAGTGAACCAGCTTGCGGTGAGAATTTCAAAGAAAACACCCTTTGATTTCCTCAAGAGAGCCTGCGCGGTATTCAGAAAGGCAAATGGTATAGCCTTTTACAACGATGAGGCAATAATTGAGGGTTTACTTGCGGATGGGATGAGCATAGAAGATGCAAGAGACTACTGCATAGTCGGATGCATTGAGACATCGGGGCAGTCAAATACCCATGGATGCGTGGGAGGACATGAACTTGTCCTTCCGGTTGTCCTTATGCAGACACTTACAAGGGGAAAAGAGCCTCCTCCATTTATAGGGCAAAAGGAAGGTATTGACTGTGGAGACCCTTCATCTTTCAAGACATTTGAAGACTTCATATCCGCATTTAAAAAACAGCTCGCCCATCAGATAAAAATTCTCGTGGAGGCAACAGAAGGGAAGGATAAAGCATATAGAGAGATTTTGCCAGCTCCCTATGTTTCTGCCCTGATGGACGATTGTATTGAAAAGGCAATGGATGTGACGGAAGGGGGTGCAAGGTATGATTTCACATCCATAGATGTCAGAGGTCTTGCAACGCTCGTTGACAGCCTCCTTGCTATAAAAAGGTTCGTCTATGAAAAAAAGGAGTTATCTCTAACGGAGTTCATCAAAATAATAAGAAATAATTTTAAAGGGCATGAGGTCTTGAGGCAGAGGATAATAAACGAAGCCCCGAAATTTGGAAGGGGGGATAGGGAAGCAGATGAAATGGCTAAAAATGTCCTTCACTGGATTTATGAAATCTCACAGAGATACAGAAATATAAGGGGAGGGAGGTTCAGGGTTTGTTATTATTCCTACGGAAACCATGTGATAGACGGGTTTATGCTTGGTGCCACACCGGATGGAAGGCTCAAAGGAGAGCCCATTTCAAATGGAGTATCGCCTGTCAACATGGGTGATTTTTCCTGCGGACCGATGGGACCAATGAGGTCTGTGGCAAAATTTCCACCCCGCGAAATTTCTTCTGGAATTGCCCTGAATATGAGATTTCATCCATCTTTTATAAAAACCCAAGAAGGTCTCATTACTTTTGCAAAAATGATAAAGACATACTTTGAGATGGGGGGAATGCACATCCAGCCAAATGTGGTTTCATCCGAAACCTTAAGGGATGCCCAGAAAAATCCGGAAAGATACAGGGATTTGATAGTTAAGGTTTCAGGGTATTCCGCATACTTCACGGACCTCGGAAAATCCATTCAGGAAGACATCATCTCAAGATACGAGTTCTGCAGAAGTTAATGAAAAAGGGAAGGATATTTGACATATCAAGGGGATGCGTGGACGATGGTCCCGGATTGAGAACCGTCGTATTTCTAAAGGGGTGCCTTCTCAGATGCCCTTGGTGCCACAATCCAGAGGGAAAATCCTTTGAACCAGTTATTGCCTATGATTTAAAAAAATGCATAGGGTGTAAAGAATGCAAAAGGGTGTGCCCGAGAGAGTGGGACTTTGAGATTCCATACTCCTGGAGAAATGGATGTAGAGCATGTGGCTTATGCGCGGATGTATGCCCGTCAAAGGCGAGGAGATTGGTTGGAAAGGATGTGGATGCGGAATCGCTTGTTCAGGAAATAATGAAGGACGAGGACTTTTTTAGAGGCACAGGTGGAGGGGTAACCTTTTCAGGAGGAGAGCCATTTCTACAGGCAGATTTCCTCAATGAATGCCTCATTCTCTTGAAAAAAAGAAATGTCCACACTGCAGTTGAAACAGCGGGCTTTTTTGATGAGGGAAAAATATCAATTGCAGAAAACTTTGACCTCGTCCTCTTTGACCTGAAGCATGTGGATTCAGAAAAATTCAAGAAAGTCATCGGAAAGGACAATTCAATAATTCTTAAAAATCTATCAACTCTCTCTTCAAAGGACACTCCTTTAGAAGTAAGGATTACAGTGGTCCCAGAATTTAATGATACAGAGGAAGACATCCTTCTAATTGGTAGATATCTCAAAAATCTGAAAAGACCCCTTCCTGTCCGTCTCCTCCCCTTTCACCGCCTTGCCAGGGCAAAGGAGGAAATTTTTGGAGTTTCCTACCCCTACTCAAACTATCAACCCGTATCTAATGAAAAAATTTCCCTTTTATCAAATATTCTTGGTGAAGAAGGTGTCCTTACCCTTTGACACCTTTTAAAAATTTTTCAATGACGGTGAAACATCTTCTGGCACTTTCAAATAAGTTTCTCGCAATATCTTCGGTGCAGAGATCAACTGCTGAAATCCATTTTCCATCTTCATCCTCTTTTCCATATATACACCATCCATGCCAGGGAGAGGATTTTTTGATCTCTTCTATAATGGCGTAAAGTTCATTAAAAAAATCGCTTCCAAAAATTTTTTCTATTTCCTTCCTTCTATCTTCAATTATTCTTTTAAACTGAGCATGCGGGTTGTGTGTCCATTCAGGTTCTTCAAAAAGTGAAATCAATGCTTTTGCTGAAAGTTCAATCGCCAGTTGAGAATTCTGAATGCTCCCCTGCCAGTCCCTCTCCTTAAAACATCTCTCAGCCCTTTTGAAAAAGCTTCCCGCATCTTTCATCCATCTTTCTGCCTCAAGATGATTATCCATCAGTCATCAACTTCTAAAATCAATCTCTCCCTTAATTTTAAATTCTTAGCAACCCATATCTTCCTCTTCCCTCCGGCTTCCCTTTCCTCAAGCCCTGCCCGTCGGGCGGTTTCAACTATTTTTTTGAACAAATCCTTTATCCCTCCTCTGTCGTATAACAACACCCCTTCAGAAGCAAGCCTTAAAACATACCAGTTTGAAATCCTCTTGAGCCCCTTCACAGAGTAAAGGATAACGGTTACATCTCGTTTGAATTTACTCAAAACATCGTTGATTCTTTCCCACCAGGCACGCTCAACATCTGTTCCTGGGATTTTTTCCTTCACCACCACAAAAACATCTATATCACTTTTTTCATCAAAATCTCCCCTTGCAAGTGAACCCATTATTCCGATAGCCTCAACCTCATTTAGTTTTTCTCCGAGGGAGAGTATTGCCTCTTTTACTTCTGAAATTTCCGGAATCTTTTTTACCATCATAAATTTATTTTATCACTTATAAAATGGCAAGGCAAAAATTGAAGCCCTCACCTTTTTATTATAAACTCAACCCTCCTGTTTTTTGACCACGAAGATTCATCGTGTCCCATTTCAACGGGTTCTTCTTCCCCTTTACTTATTACTTCAATTCTTTTCTCTTCAATTCCCAATTCAATCAGAAATCTCTTCGCCCCTTCTGCCCTTTTTCTGCCGAGTTCCTTATTGTATTGAGGGTCTCCTCTTTCATCTGTATGCCCTTCAATTATTATTTTCAAAGAGGGATGCTCTTTTAACCATTGAGCATGCCTTTTCAAAATTTCTTTTGAGGAAGGAGAAAGTGAATACTCATTTGTTCCAAAATATATCCTTTCCAGTCTCAGGTTTTTCTCAATAACCGATTTGAATGTTTCAAGGGGCTGTGCACCTGTTATCCTTTCTCCCTCAAAAAATTTACCGCCTTTGTTCTGACCGATAATAAAAAACGGCGTTCCTGTGATTCCATATTCCCTTGCATCCTTCATATCCCTTTCTATCTCCGCATTCGTTTCTTCATCATTCATACACGCATCAAACTTTTCTTCATTTAATCCAAGAGATTTTGCATGTTCCTTTATGGCAACAGGATTGATTTCTCCTGTAACAAGGAGTTCATGCATCTCCCAGTATTTTCCCTCTTTTCCTGCGCAATTGGCAGCCTTTGCTGCTTCCCTTGCAAATGGATGAAATAAAATGGGAAAGTCCCTGAAGACGAAGAGGACAAGCCCCTTATCAATGTATTCCCTTTCTATCTCCTTGAATGTGGTGAGCTCAAACTTTCTGCAGAATGGGCATTCAAAATCGCTGAACATGAGGAGAATGACCGGAGCATTTTTGTCCCCTTTTGAAGGGTCATCGTCTATTGAGGCTGTGACTTTTTGGGCTTCAACTTTTATGGATATAAACCATAAAAAAATAAAAAGAAAGAGATTCTGGAAAATTTTTAACAACTTCATGATTAAAGTCTATTCTCAGATTTTCAAATTTTCAAGTATTTTTTCTGAAACTTACCCGTATGTTGATAGGCTTTAGGCTATTATAGGCCGAAGGCTTTAGGCTGAAGAGAGGCTATATGCTTAAAGCGGTAGGCTTAAGGAATTATTTCGTTAAAGATTATCAAAATTGAAATTTAATAAAATGCTTGACTTCAAAAAATTTATGGGTTAAAATTAAATTATGATATGGTTTGCACTACTCATAGGTGGAGCAATTGGGGTGAGCTGGGCTTTATTGCCATTTGATATGGCACTTATGATTACAATCCTCGGGGTTATACTGGGAGGTATAGGTCTCTATCTTGGATGGAGGACCGAGAAATTGATAAAGCAGATGGATAAGGAAAGCAAAGAGATGATTGAAGAAGGGTTCAAAAGAAGCAGGGAGGCGGATGAAAGGGTTGAGAGAGTAATTGAGGAGGGGGTTAAAAGAAGTCAGGAAGCGAATGAAAGGATTGAGAGACTCATTGAGGAGGAGTTTAAAAGAAGCAGGGAGGCAGATGAAAGGGTTGAGAGGATGATTGAGGAAGGATGGAAGAGGGTTGAAAAGATAATTGAAGAAGGATTTAAGAGGGTGGAAAGAATAATTGAAGAAGGTAAAAGGGAAACCCAGCTCCTGATTGAGGAGGGATTAAAAAGGTCTGAGGAAGGAAATAAAAGACTTGAAAGAATTCTGGAAGACGGATTTAAGAGGCTTGAGATATTCCTTAACGAAACAAACAGGATGATAGAAGAGGGAAGGAGGGAGATGAGGGAGCTACAAAGAGATATTGTGAGAATCCTTGAGAAGATGGAAGAAAGGGCTGAACATCGGCACAGGGAATTGATGGGGAAATAATCGCTCAATATCAGGCTTAAGGCTGAAGGCTTTAGGATTAAGGCGATAGGGAGTGGGCTGAAGGAGGTATTAGGCTGAAGGCGGTAGGCTGAAGGGATTATTTTATTAAGGGTTTCAAAAATCTAAACTTTTCCCTTAAGCCTTCAGCCTTTTTATAACCCCTCCCCAATTTTTTCAACTCCCCTCTTTGAAAAAGAGGGGTAGGGGGAGATTTTTTGATGAACCCCTCCCTCAAATAAATGCGGGAAGGAACAGAGGAAAGATGTCAGATAAAATTCTCCCCAACCCTCCTTCCCCTTAAGCCTTCAGCCTTTTAAACCAGTTTAAAGAGAATCCTCCCTTCGCAAGAAAAAAATAAAATCCGTATATAATCATTCAAATCAAAGATCTCCTTTTTCTTTCTTATTCACAAATAGGTGGTATAATAATTTTATGGACTTGAGCAGAGTTGAAAATATCTTTAGAGAGATAGGAAGGGGGTGGCTCCTTTTTAAGGAAGCACTTCTTCGAGTAAGGAAAAAGCCCTTTTACAGGGATGAATTCTTTGCTCAGATGGACTACATAGGTGTTTCATCCCTTCCAATAATAATCCTTACAGGTCTTTTCACAGGAATGGTGATTGCCATAGATACAGCATATTCTCTTGAGATGTTCGGAGTGAAGGCTTATATAGGAAAAGGGGTTGCTATCGCTCAGGTAAGGGAACTTGGACCGGTGATAGGAGCCCTTATGGTGAATGGAAGGGTCGGAGCTGGAATTGCTGCTGAGATAGCATCAATGGTCATAACGGAGCAGGTTGAAGCGATGAGGGCATTGGGCGTTGACCCTTTAAGGAAGCTCGTCCTTCCGCGGATTCTCGCAGGTATGATTTCAATGCCCCTTCTCACAATAATAGCTGACATAGCAGGCATAATCGGGGGTGGAATCATCGTGGTTTTTTTCCTCAAACTTTCAGCTCCCTTTTATTTCTCATCTGCACTTCATGTTCTGGATTATCAGGACATCATCATAGGTTTAACAAAACCCTTCTTCTTTGGATTGATTATGACAGCCTGTGCCTGCTACATGGGAATGAGCGCTTACGGAGGACCGCAGGGCGTTGGAAGGGCTACCACAAGGGCGGTCGTCGTTTCTTCCATTCTTATTCTCTTTGCAGATTTCCTACTTGCGAAATTCTTCTTCTGGCTATTTTAAAAATGGAAGAGGTTATAAAATTTGAAAATGTGGTTTACAGAATTCAGAAGAGAGCCATTATAGACCACATATCTTTTAGTGTCAAAAAAGGAGAGACGAAGGTAATTCTCGGCGGAAGCGGAGGAGGAAAGACGACGATTTTAAGACTCATACTGGGTCTCATACCTCCGGATAGTGGAAGAATTTATCTTTTTGGGAAGGACATAACAAAGATGGAAGAGGAAGAGGTCAATGAATTGAGAAAAAGAATAGGGATGGTTTTTCAATCAGGTGCCCTCTTTGAATCCCTTACTGTAGAGGAAAATGTTGCCTATCCCCTCGTTGAAATGGGATTTCCAGAAGATAAAATCAAAAAAAGGGTGAAAGAGGTGCTTGCCCTTTTAAATCTCTCCGGAACTGAGGAAATGATGCCGGCAGAGCTGAGCGGAGGAATGAGGAAAAGGGTTGCAATAGCAAGGGCACTTGTCAGCAGTCCAGAAGTAATACTGTATGATGAACCTACCACAGGGGTTGACCCAATCCTCGCAAAAACTATAGTTGAACATATAAAAAAATTGAAAGAGGAACTTGGAGTGACTTCTGTTGTAGTAACTCACGAATTGAGGTATGCTTTTATGATAGGAGATAGTTTTGCCATGCTCAAGTCGGGAAAAATTGTTTTTGACGGCTCAAAGGAAGAATTGCTTGAGTTTGAAGATGATTATGTGAGGGCATTTGTCTCATGAAAAAGAAGGAATACATATCAATTCACGAGTTCAGGGTGGGGATATTTGTTACATTTGCGGTAGTTGCTCTAACTGCTGTGATAGTGATGATGAGTGGAAAGTTTGGATTTTTCTCAAGGACAATCCACATTGAAGCCGAATTTGATAATGTTGGAGGGCTTATAGAAGGCGCACCCGTTTTTTTCTCAGGGGTTGAAGTAGGAAAGGTGGAGAAGGTGTATTTACTTCCCGATGGAAATGTGAAAGTTAAGATGAAAATTCTTGAGAGGGAAGCTGTTAAAATTCCAGCAGATACAGTGGCTACTCTGAGAACTATGGGTGTTCTTGGAGATGTTGTAGTAGAGCTTCAGAAAGGTGTTTCTTTGAAATCAATAAAAGATGGAGACCTGATAACAGGCACTCCTATGAAAACAATACCTCAGGCTTTTGAGGTATTTGGTGTTCTCGCCCAGAAGATGGCAGATGCGGTAGATAGTTTAAAGGTTATAGCAACAACAATTTCTGAAGGTAGGGGTTCCCTTGGAAAATTCATAAACGACCCATCCCTTTATAACAAACTTCTTTCAACCATATCTCTGTTGGAAACAAGTGTGAAAGATGTTCAATCGGTGACCAACGATATAAAAAATGCGGTTTCAAAGTTTTATCCTGAAAAGAGTGCTGAGGATTTGAGGAAGACCCTTGATAACCTTGAAAAGATAACGAAGAGGCTTGATGAATTTTCAAAGAATCTGGAATCAAAGGATGGGACACTTCCCAAACTTTTAACCGATGACAGGATGTATAAAGACCTCCTTTCTGCAATAAATGAACTAAAAGAACTTATCGCAGACATAAAAAAGAACCCCAAAAAATATATGAACATAAAGATATTCTAAATCTTAAGGCTTTGGAACAAAAAGATGTTGCAAAAAGAGAAAGAAGAATAAATAATTGTCAATAGATATGAAGAGCCTCATTGAAATAGCAAAAGGAGAGATTCCATCAGTAGAGTGTATTATTAAAAAAACATGGGATAAATTGAAGTTGAAAAAAACCGATGTGGAAAATAATTTTGGAAAAGTTTTGGTAGCCTTTGATACAAAAGCTACTGAAATATTTAAAACCTATGAGAAGAAAGCATTATTAAAACTTGCAAAATCTTGGTTAGAGCTTCAAAAAGGAGAGGTTAGAAAAAGGTTTGAAGAAATTATTGCTCAGAAGGGATGGGATAAGTTTATAGAAAAAGCAAGCCAAGTTTTTGTGGAGTTTGGTATTTTGGTTCAGGAGCTTGAAAAAGATTTGGGTAACATGAGGAAAGCAAGAGGAGGAAAAACATTTGAGAAAACAATTTTAATACTTTTGGAATTTATAAATGTAAAAGCAGAAATTCCCACTGGAAAAGAAAGAGAAGCTTTGGGACGGATTGATATAGTGATTCCATCTATTGAAATTGCCAAAAAAACTCCCGATAGAGCAATTTTCTTAACTTGCAAACGCACATTAAGAGAAAGATGGAAACAAGAAGTGCCTCAGGCAAGATTAAATCAAAGAATTTATCTTTTAACAATAGACGAAAGTTTATCGGAAAGTAAGGCCAAAGAAATAAATCAAAAAGGATTAATCGCTTTTGTGAGGGACGAAATAGTAGAGACTCCGCCTTTTAACGAAATGCCATGGATTAGAAAATTATCTGATCTGCCGAAGGAGGTGAAGATGAAATGAAACAGACGATACTGTTTGAAAATGGGAAAAGAGAGGAAGAGGTTAACAAATTGGAAGTGCCTTTTAAAAGAGTGAGAGATGAATATTTTGATTTTAAAAATGTCCCGGCTTCTACAGGGATTTATGGGATACATCCTTATCCCGCCATGTTTCATTTTTTAGTTGTTCGGGAAATTATAAAAAATTTTTCTAAAGAAGGCGAATATATTTTGGATCCATTTATGGGTTCAGGAGTGGTAGCAGGAGAGTGCCTAATTAGTAAAAGAAATTTTATTGGTTATGATCTAAATCCCTTAGCAGTGTTGATTTCAAAGGTTAGAACCACTCCTATTTCAAACAAAATATTATTAGAAGTATTAGAAGATGTTTCACATGCTTATAAATATAAAAAGCCTTCAACCGTGGAGTTTCCCAACATTCATTATTGGTTTGATGAAAAAACTATAGAAAATTTGTCAAAATTGAAGCAAACGATATTTGAAATAGGAAATGATAAAGTGAAGGATTTTTTCAAAGTGGTATTTTCAGAAACAGTAAGAAGGGTATCAAAAACAAAATATAATGAATTTAAACTACTGAGAAGGAAGGAAGAATCTAATAATTCTGATGTTTTAAAAACTTTTAGAGAAATTTCTCTTAAGAATATTAGCCTCCTTACAGATTTTTATAAAAAATATCCCCCTACTCAAATTACTCTAAAATTAGAGGAAAGGAATATTATAAATGGGATTTCATTAGAGGATGACTCTATTGACTTAGTGATAACCTCCCCCCCATACGGAGATTCACGAACAACGGTGGCTTATGGGCAGTTTTCCAGATTATCCTTAAGATGGTTAGGATTAGAGGAAGAGGTTGATAAAAATTCGCTCGGAGCTAAAACTGGTGAAATTTCATTTGATTTGCCATCTTCCTTGCTTTATGAATGCATAGAGAAAATTGCTTATAAAAGTGATAAAAGAGCCAAGGAGGTTTTTTCATTCTATAAGGATTTATACGCAGCTATTAAAATTATAGCACTAAAAGTTAAAAGAAATGGTGTGGTTTGTTTCGTCGTGGGGAATAGAAGAGTAAAAGGGATAGAATTGCCTACGGATAAAATTTCTGCAGATTTTTTTGTGGCGCAAGGTTTTACCCACGAAAAAACAATTGTGAGGGCGATTTCCAATAAACGAATGCCTCTGGAAAATGCCCCTTCTAACATTAAAGGTGAAAAAGACTTTACCATGAGATACGAATATATTGTAATTTTAAAGAAAAATTAGAGCCTTTTATCCCCTTCTATTATGACATCCCTCACAATGGAAACCAAAATTGCTCAATATCTATCCTCTATAAGTTGCTATATAGTATTTGAAATATCCCTTGTGGAGCATTCTCCGGCATACACAGTCAATTCAGTGAGAAAAGATTCGGATAAAAACAGGATGAAAAAACATTTGCTTGACCAGTAAAAAAAGTTTATTATTATATTATCAATTCCAAAAAAGAGGTGATGGATGAGAAGGTATGAAACTATATACATAATTGACCCTGATGTTGGCGAAGAGGTGATTCAGGCCACAGTGGAGAAATTTAACAAAATGGTGAAAGAGAGCGGAGGAGAAGTTTTCACGGTTGAAAGGCAGAGAAGGAAGCTTGCCTATAAAATAAGGCACAAGACCCAGGGAGAATATGTGCGGATAGAATACACTGCGCCTCCTTCCTTTCCGAAGGTTCTTGAAAATGCAATGAGAGTGGATGATAATGTTATGAGATTTATGACAACCCTTATAAAAAGGAGGTAACTTATGGAAGTAAAGCCGAGGGTTTTTACAAGAAAAAAGAAGGAATGCAGATTTTGTAGAGAGAATATCTCCCTTCCTTCACTTAACTATAAGGAAAAAGAAAGAATCCTCAGGGAATACATCAGCGAAAGGGCGAAGATACTTTCAAGAAGAGTAACGGGCACATGCGCCAAGCACCAGAGGCAGTTGAAGAGGGAAATAAAGAAAGCAAGAATTCTCGCCCTCCTTCCGTTCACTACACTTGGCAAAAAATATATAGAGGAGTAAAAATGGAGGTCGTTCTTCTTGAAGATGTAGAGGGATTGGGAAAAGCAGGTGAGTTAAAGACCGTTAAGGACGGATTTGCGAGGAATTATCTCATACCGAGGGGACTCGCAGTTATAGCAGACAAAAAGAAGAAAAGGGATATAGAACATAAGAAGAGGATGGTTGAAGAAATGCAGAAGAGGAAGTTAAAAAATGCAGAAGCCCTGAAGAAGAGATTGGAAGAACTTTCTGTTACTATTCCTGCAGTGGCAGGAGAGGAGGATAAACTTCACGGGGCAATAACAAAAGAAAAAATTGCAGAGGCTATAAATGCCCATGGGATTCCAGTTGATAAGAACCAGGTCCTTCTTGACGAGCCTATAAAAACCCTCGGTATTTTTAATGTGAGAATAAAGATACATAAGGATGTTGAGGCTACAGTAAAAGTCTGGGTAGTGAGAAAGTAATCTTATGGGGAATAAGAAGAAAGAGGTTTTACCTACTGATAAAGTGCCTCCCCACAGCGATGAACTGGAAAAATCCTTACTTGCCAGCATGCTGATAGATAATTCGGTGATTTCAGACATACTTGATTATATACCGAAGGACGCAGAGGAGATTTTTTACAATGAAGCACACAGAAAGATATTCAGAGCAATTCTAGAACTTCACGAAAAAAAGATTACTGCTGATACATTGACGGTTTCAGACCTTTTAAAAAGTAGAAACGAGCTTGAGGAGGTAGGAGGAGTTTCATACATAGCTGGATTGCTTGATGTGGCACCTTCTGTTTCAAGCGTGGAGAGCTACGCCTCCATGTTGAGAGAAAAATTTCTGTTGAGAAAATTTATTGAAACCTCTTATGACCTCATAGGAGAGGCATACTCAGACCCGCAGGATGTGCAGAGCTTTTTTGATAAGGTGGAGCAGAGCATATTTTCCCTTACCCACCAGACATACATTCCTAATTACTACACTTCAAAACAAGTGGTAGAAGAGACAATAGAAGGAATTGAAAGAAAGTTAAGGGGAGATGCTGTCCCATTTGGTATACCGACGGGGTTTATTGATCTTGACAACTACATTGCAGGATTTCACCCTGCAGAATTCATCATAATTGCGGGAAGGGCGTCAATGGGGAAAACGAGCTTCTGCTTAAACCTCATATTGAATATTGCTTTGAAACAGGGAATTCCTGTAGGGTTGTTTTCTCTGGAAATGTCAAGACACGAAATAATGTTGAGAATGCTTTGTTCGGAAGCAAAGGTCAATTCTATAAATGTGAAAAAAGGCATAATAAGCCAGAGAGATTTGACAGCCCTTTTGAGGGCAGCAAATGCCTTATCTCAAGCGCCAATATACATAAATGACTCATCCGTAATAACCATAAACGAGATAAAGGCAATTTCAAGAAGGCTGAGAAAAGACAAAAATGTGGGGATAATTTTTATAGATTTCATCCAGGCTATAACCCCGGTCAGGAGATATGACAGGAAAGACAGGGAATTAGGAGAAATTTCCGGAGCCCTCAAAGCGCTGGCAAAGGAACTTAACATTCCAGTGGTTGCACTGTCCCAGCTTTCAAGGAGACCGGAAGAAAGAGAAGAGGACCATCGCCCGAGGCTTTCAGACTTAAGGGAGTCAGGGACACTTGAACAGGATGCGGACCTTGTCCTCTTTATATACAGGGAGGAATACTACAACCCCTGTGAATGTCCAGAAGAGGAACCATGCGTCTGCGGAAGAAGAGGGATAGCAGAGATAATTATCGGAAAGCAGAGAAGCGGACCCCGTGGTATGATAAAACTTCTGTTTGAGAAGAAATATACAAGATTTGAAAACCTCGCTCTGAGTGAGGATGTTGAAGAATTAGATACTGATATACCATTTTAAGGAGGAGGCACAAAATGATGGAATCAAAACTGGAAGGAATTCAGCTACTTTTCAGAGGGAAGGTTAGGGATATTTATAAGGTAGATGGCGGTATCCTCATGATTGCAACCGATAGAATTTCAGCCTTTGATGTGGTTATGCCAAATCCAATTCCGGACAAGGGAAAAATCCTCACTGCCATGTCTTGCTGGTGGTTTAAAAAGACAGAGAATATAATAAAGAATCATCTCATTACCGATGATGTTGATAAATTTCCCGAAGAGGTGAGGAAATATAAAGATATCCTCACAGGGAGAAGTGTGTATGTGAAAGAAGCAAAACCCCTTCCTGTGGAATGCGTGGTGCGGGGGTATCTCTCGGGCTCGGGCTGGAAGGATTACAAGGCTACAGGAGAAATTTGTGGTATCAAACTTCCAAAAGGGCTTGTTGAATCTCAGAAATTACCAGAGCCCATTTTTACTCCTGCAACTAAGGCTCCAAGGGGCGAACACGACATAAATATAACTTTTCAAGAAGTGGTTAATATAGTGGGAAAAGAAATAGCAGAAAAAATAAGGGATGTGTCCTTAAAAATCTATAAGATGGCACATGACATCGCATACGAAAAGGGCATAATCATCGCGGATACAAAGTTTGAATTCGGGATATGTGATGGTGAGCTCATATTGATTGATGAACTCCTCACGCCAGATTCGTCCAGATTCTGGCCCCTTGAGGATTATGAACCTGGAAGACCCCAGAAGAGCTATGATAAACAATACTTGAGAGATTACCTTGAAAGCATAGGGTGGGATAAAAAACCTCCTGCCCCTCCACTCCCTCAGTATGTGATTGAGAAGACAAGGGAGAAGTATATAAACGCTTTGAAGAAGATTACAGGGATGGAGATTTGAAACTCTGGTATTTCATAGAGAAGGGTGGAATTTTCATGTATCCCATCCTTCTCTGTTCTGTGATTTCCCTGGCAATATTTCTTGAAAAACTCTGGGTATTGAGAAAAAAAAGAATCGCTCCCCAAAGTTTCGTAAAAAATATTTATTCCCTTATACAACAAGGAAAGATTGATGAGGCAAAGGCAGTATGCGAAAACTCCGAAAACCTCCTTTCAAAAATTTTACTTTCCCTCCTTCAGAACACCGGAAAGCCGGAAGAAAGTTTGAAGAGCATAGCTGAGGAGGCAGGAAGAAGGGGCTTTCAGGACCTTGAGAGGTTTCTTGAAGGAATGTCAACAATCGCATCTATAAGCACGCTTTTAGGACTTCTCGGAACCATTTCGGGAATGATAAAAATTTTTTCTGTGATTTCCTATCAACAGGTGGTTGATCCTCCGAGCCTCGCAGGAGGAATAGCGGAGGCTCTATACACTACTGCTGCAGGACTTACAGTGGCTATACCTACAATTGTTGGATACAAATTTCTCTCAGGAAAGATATCAAGATTATCTCAGAACCTTGAGGTTATAGTTGAGGATTTTATAAAACTTTTGGTAAATGCAGGCAAGGAGAGTTGAGCTGATTTTTTTGACCCTTTTTTCCACCTGTGCCACATTAAATCAAAAGGAACTTTTCCAGAGGGTAGAGCAGTTCAACCTCTTGATGAGGTGGAGGAGGTTTGAAGACGCATCCATTTTTGTCCTTAAGGAAAAAAGAAATGAATTCCTTGAGTATTATGGAAAACTTTCCGAAACTCTTTATTTTAATGACATATCAATAATATCTTCTGATGTGGATGAAAAAGAAAAGACCGCCTTGATAAAGGTCTATGTCCTTTACTACATATATCCTGACATAGTTGAAAAAAAGAGGGTGATTGAGCAGAAGTGGGTATGGAAGGATAAGGGCTGGTTTCTTGAAGAGGGATTGTTTATAAGATGAGGGGTTTGATCACGCTCACAACAGATTTTGGCACAAGTGATGAGTATGTGGGGGTGATGAAGGGAGTAATTCTTTCAAAAAATCCCGAGGCAAAAATAATTGATATCACCCATGAAATAGAACCTTTTAATGTTGAACAAGCAGCAATCGTTATTGAACGGGCATATAAGTATTTTCCCCGGAACACTGTTCACATCGGAGTGGTTGACCCCGGTGTTGGTGGGAAGAGAAAGGAGATTATAGTTTATGCTCAGGGGCATTTTTTTGTTGGTCCTGACAATGGAATTTTTTCTTTTCCTCTCAAAGGGTCAAAAGATGTGATGGTGTGGGAGATTGAAAGGGAAAGGCTCGGGATTAAGGAGATTTCATCAACCTTTCACGGAAGGGACATTTTTGCCCCATCTGCCGCAATTTTGAGCCTCGGAAATCATCCATCTGAAATTGGACATCCTACCGGTGAATTCGTCATTATCAAAGAGCTTTTTCCTGTTGAAAGAGGAGAAGATATAGTTGGAAGGGTGATTTATTTTGACAGATTCGGAAACGCAGTTACTAACATCCCGAATTCATCTGTTGAAGAGGGAGTCCTTGAAGTTATGGGAAGGCTTCTAAAATTTTTCAATTGCTATGAAGAGGGGGAAGGAGTTTTTGCCATAAAGGGAAGTGGCGGTTTTGTGGAGATTTCATCAAAGATGGAAGATGTGAGAAAATTGTTAAAAATTGAAAAGGGCTGTGAGGTGATATGTCGGAAGAGAAAAAGATAAGGGTGGGAATAGGATACGATATCCATCCTTTCGTTCCGGGAAGAAGGCTTTTCCTCGGAGGCGTTGAGATAGACCATCCTCTCGGGCTTGAAGGGGTCTCGGATGCAGATGTGTTAATTCATGCGCTCATTGATGCTATCCTTGGAGCCACTTCTCTTGGCGATATAGGAAAATTCTTTCCGCCCGATGACCCTTCCTTCAAAGACATCTCAAGCGTTGAACTTTTAAAAAGGGTAGTGGCTATGATAGGTGAAAAGGGGTTCAGGGTTTTAAATGCGGATCTCATCCTTATTACCGAGGCTCCGAAGATGTCAGGATTTTCTGAAAACATAAAGGAAAAACTGTCAGAGGTTCTCGGCATCCCTCGCGAAGATGTAGGATTTAAGGCAAAGACATCAGAAGGGATAGGTCCAGCAGGAAAGGGAGTATGTGCTGAGGCATTTGCTGTAGTTCTTGTTGAAAAAGTCAGGTGATGTTATTCTGCTGGTTCAAAAGGAGTGGACTTAAGTGGTTGTTTCTTACCTTGCTTTTTTCCTGCGAAACCAGAGAGAGGTGTGAGAATCCTGACTTTTATAAACCCCAGACTTTTGCAGACTGCACATATGGAAGCGGCTCTTTCGGGATGTGGATTGTTGATGAGTATGGACTACCAGCCTATGAGTATAATCTTCAACATGAGAAAGACCGGAGGGCATTGTGGTGGAATTCTTCCGGTGAGGAAAAGAGGAGTCACTGGCATCAACTTGGTAATTTCAGGTTTGTAGCCATTGTAGATAATGATGGGTTTGTTCAGGTTTTTACAGAAGAGGCTGGTTTCAAGTGGCTAAACTTTTACAATGACAGTGAAAATAATTTTTCAGGAGGTTTTTCCTGGATAGATGATGGGAAAGAGATATGGTCAACCGCATACCGATTTAAACCCAAAAATGCAAAGATGAAAAGGATTTTTGGAATGGGTTATTTTGGGACCGAACTAACTCACAATGGAATAAGTGTAGTTAGAAAAACTTTTGTCCCTTACGGAGATGACCCCCTTGTGATTTCTGAAATATCTATAAAGAACGAGGATGCGGAAGAAAAAGAGATTTATCATTACGAATACTGGGATGTGAACATCCATCAGTTGAGGACTTCGCTCATAAGTTCAGGAGTTCTCTCAAAAGATATTCCTGAGATAAATGAGAGAAATAGAACAGAGTTTAACAGGTATTTCTTACAGAGTGCAAGAATTCTGGAGGCCTTCCCTTCAGGGATTGTTCATCAATGGGTAAACCCATCTATGGCGGGTGAGCTCAAAATTCCTCCCTCTGGCTCAGCAAAGGAATTTGATGACTCCCTGAGTATATTTCTTATACCACTTGACGGAGAAGCTGGAGAGGGATTTATATTTGACCAGAACAAATTCTTTGAGGACATGAAATCTACCGAAAGCTTTAAAAAGGATAGCGAAATTCCCCAGGATTTAAGGCAACTTCCCGCATCAAATCAATCTCTCATGCTCGTTCACAAAAGGAAGCTCTACCTTAAACCCCTGCAAGAGGTAAAAATCAGTTATGCCTATGGCTATTTTCCTGAGGATAACAGGATGGATTTTATTTATAAATACCTTGGGAAAAAAAATTTGATAAAAAATTTTTTAGTTGAAAAATGGAAAGGGAATCTTGTGTATTTCGTTCCAGAAAAAGACCCGTTCCTACACAGAGAGATGGCATGGCATTCGTATTACCTTCAAAGTTCTTCTTACTGGAGAAACTATTTAAATGTCCATGTCATCTCTCAGGGTGGAGAGTATCTCTTCGGACATGGCTTTGATGGTGCAACAAGGGACTACTGCATGTTTTCAATTCCCTTAATATACATAAATCCAGACCTCGCAAAGGACCTTTTAAAATTTGTGATGCTGACTACAGATTCCGATGGGGACATGGCTTATGCAAATTCGGGTGATACAGTCCTTCTGACAGAAGTCTCCCGCCAGTCTTCTGACCCTGACATCTTCTTTCTCTGGGCGATATCCGAATACCTCATGGCAACAGGTGATTACGAATTTTTGTATGAAAAACTTCCCTTTTATTCTTCCAGAGAAATCTTCTCAGAAAATTCTACTATCACAGTTCTGGACCACATCAAAACAGCCTTTGAACATCTCCTCTACAAAGTGGGAACAGGAGAACATGGTCTTATCAGGATAGGAACAGGAGATTGGAACGACGGAATACTCTGGTTCACAAAAAATCCACTCCTTACACAGCAAAAAGGGGAATCAACTTTCAACACTGCCTTTGCTTCTGCTGTCCTTCCTCTTGCAGCAGAGGCTATTGAGGATTTTGATAGAGAACTTGCTGAAAGAATGCGTTTTCAATCAGAAAAATACAGCTCTGCCCTCTTGAATGAATGGGGAGGAAGATGGTTTTACAGGGGAAGGGATGGATATGGAAATCCTTTCGGTCATGACCGCATATTTCTTGAGCCTCAGGTATGGTCATTGATAGGAAAAGTTGTGAATGATGAAAAGGGTAAGGTGTTGATAGATTCCATAAGGAATATGCTTGAGAAAGGTTCGCCACTGGGAGCGAGGATTCTTTATCCACCTGTGGAAAAGGTTTTTGGCGGACTGCTTCCAGGAACTGATGTGAACGGTGGAATATGGCATGCCATAAACTCTCTTCTCACATGGGCATATTCACTATATACTCCGGATTATGCATGGGAATCATTTAAAAAGAACACACTTGCTTCTCATGCAGAGACTTATCCGGACATCTGGTATGGAATATGGTCTGGACCAGATTCATACAACTCTCCTGAGAGTGAAAGACCAGGTGAGGCACCTGCTACCTTTGTAACTGCTCTTACAGACCATCCCGTGTTTAATATGAACCAGCATGCCAGTCCACTGATAGCCTTGATAAAACTCGCAGGAATTACACCGAGAAAGGACGGTTTTATAATAAAACCTCGCTTTCCGTTTAGAAAATGGGCTCTAAATTTTTCCTGGTTAGGTATAAACTATGACAGGAATTCTGTAAGCGGATATTTTAGGGGCTTACATGATAGAGACATAAAATTGACCGTTTTCCTTCCCGGAGAATTCACAAATGGTAATGTGTCTGTTTTTGTTGACGAAGAGAAAAAGGAATTTGAAATTGAAGGAAATTCCATTTCATTCCTTCTATCCCTTAAGAAAGGGAAAGAGACGAGATGGAAAATTTTTCAGGAATAAGATGCAGTGAAAATTATATAAACTCCTCCCAAAAATATGAGGAAGGTGACGGGCTTTAAAAATACTTTCCAGTATGTTATGAATTTTTTATGATTCTTCTTATAGACAATTACGATTCATTCACATACAACCTGTACCAGTATATTGCTGAAACAGGAGAGAAAGTGGCTGTCAGGAGAAACGATGAGATAGATGTTGAGAAGATAAAAAATCTAAGACCAGAAGGGATTGTCATCTCACCGGGTCCATGTGATCCCTCTCAGGCTGGAAACTCTGTAAAAATTATCCGAGCCCTTTACAAAGAATTTCCGATTTTAGGGGTTTGCCTGGGGCATCAATGCATTGCATTTGCTTTGGGAGGGGATGTGGTGGGAGCAAGGAGGATACTTCATGGAAAAAACCTCCCTCATTCATCACGACGGAAGGGGTGTTTTTGAGGGGCTAAAAATCCATTTGTAGCAACGAGATACCATTCTCTCATAGTGGATGAGAATAGCCTTCCTGATGAACTCATCGTTAGTGCGAGGGCTGAACCCGATGAGGTTATGGGTATAAGGCACAGGGTTTATCCTTTAGAAGGCGTTCAATTCCATCCTGAATCCATTCTTACAGAAGAGGGCAAGAAAATAGTGCGGAACTTTTTGAAAATATGTAAAAAATGAAGGAGTTTCTGAAAAAAAATTAATGCCGGAAAATCTCTGAACGAGGAGGAGATGAGGGTTTTGATGGAAAAGATAATGGACGGAAAACTCTCTCCGGTCCTTACAGCAGGAATTCTCGCAGGTCTATCAATGAAAGGGGAGTCGGTTGAGGAGATTGTTGGTGCTGTGAAGGTTATGAGGGAGAAGGCTGAAAAGATAAGGGTGAATCTTCCGGTTCTTATGGATACATGCGGAACAGGGGGGATGGAAAAGGAAGTTTCAATTTTTCAACCCTTTGTGCTTTTATTCTCGCAAGCGGAGGGGTTCCAGTTACAAAACACGGGAACAGGGCTTTGTCCTCAAGATGTGGAAGCGCAGATCTGATAGAAGGACTGGGAGTTGACATACTTTCACCGCCGGAGAAGACAAGGGAAGGAATTGAAAAAATAAAAATTGGATTTCTATTCGCCCCCCTTTATCATAAGGCGATGAAGAATGTAGCGGAAATACGGAAAGAACTTGGCACAAGCACGATTTTCAATTTATTAGGTCCGCTTTCAAATCCTGCCTCACCGACCCATCAAATAATAGGAATTTTTTCTGAAGATTTTATGGAGAAATATGCCATCGCAATGAAAATGCTCGGTATAGATGGAATGGTAGTTCATTCCAACGGGTATGACGAGTTAACTACAACTGGTTTGAACAGGTTCATAATCATCAAAAAAGGAAAAATTGATGAAAAACAACTCTCTCCAGAAGAATTCGGTTTTAAAAAGGCATCTCCGGAAGAACTCATTGGCGGAAATGTTAATGAGAACATTGAGATTTTTAAGAGAATTTTAAAAGGCGAAAAAATCGGAGCAATCTATGAAACAACAATTCTCAATGCAGGCGCAGGATTTTTTGTATGTGATGAGGTTCCATCCATAGAAAAGGGAATTGAGAAAGCAGAGGAACTTCTGAAATCCGGTGCAGTTGAAAAGAAGGTTTTGGATTTCGTTGAATTTTTCAGGAAGTTATAGTGTCTGAATTATCCAGAAGGATTTTAACAGCGGTAATAGGGATTCCATTACTTATCCTTTTCATTGAGCTCGGAGGTATATTTTTCACATTACTCGTCCTTTTATTTGTCATTCTATCATTACAGGAATTTTTTTAACCTCGTCCATAAAAAGGGATTTGAGAGTTATAGAACCCCTGCTCTTTTTTGGGGCCTTGTTAGTTCTTACAGGTCATTTCGGAGGATTATATATTTTGAATTTGGCACTTCTTTCATCATTTTTTCTGCTCTTCTTCATTTACGAATTGAGGGCAAAAATAAGTGGTTCAATAATTAGCCTGTGATTCAAATTTTTTGGAATTTTTTATCTTGCGTTCCTCTTGAGTCATGCTGTCCTTTTGAGGGAATACGAAAGGGATGGGAAGTTCTTCCTTTACCTTTCAATGGGGGTTTCTTTACGAAAAAATTTGACAAAATTTGTAAATATGTTATAATTTAAAAAAACTTAGGGAGGCTTTATTAAGAGAGGGGAAGAAATATGAAAAGCCAGATAAAAAAGATAGGAAAGGAAGTCTTTTCTTTTTTAAAAACAAATTATGGGGTTCAAAAGATTGATGTTGCAGTCCTTTTTGATGGGAAGGATGAAAGAAAATATATTTCCTTTCCTGAAATGAAAAGGATAAAATACTTTCCATTTCCGGCAAAAATCTCTGAAGAACCAATCATAAAAGGAAAAACCGTTTACATCCTTGAAACAAAAGATGATTGCAGAGTGGGTGTGAGGATAAAGGTAAAGGAATTAAAAAAGGATTCCGTTTCCCTTTTTAGAATTCTTGTTCACCTTTTTTATTCCCTTGTCGTTTACCACGATTTTCTGGAAAAATCCGAAGCCCTTGCTCATGAACTTGTCAATGTTATACCACAGAGTTCGCCGTCAGAGGCGCTTATATGGGCGATGAAGACATGTGTGGAACTAACAGGAGGAGACGCAGGCTCTATAACTGTTTATGATAAGGTAAGGGGTAAAATGACATTTCCTTATTTTTACAAAATGCCCCCGGAATTAACAAGGTTTGAGGTGGAATTCGGAAAGGGTCTTTCAAGCGATATTGTGCGAACGAAAAGGGGATATATAATAAACGATTACCAAAATTATCCGAATAGACTAGATGTGTTTGCCAAAGCAGGGGTTAAAAGTATAGTGGGAGCTCCTGTCGTTTACGGAGATAACATTTATGGGGCAATAGGAGTTTTTGCCATGAGAGAGAAGAAAAAATTTCTTCCTTCTGACCTCACCTTTGTGGAAGCTGTGGGCAGGGTTGTTGGAGCAATTCTCTACAAGATTTCCCTTGAAAAGGAGGTAACCCTTGAAGCAAGGGAACATATTGATAAGCTCTTTTTCTATGAAAATCTGGTATCGCTCCTTACATCCGAAATTATTACACCTTTGAGACTCATCCTCGGTTTCTCATCCATTCTGAAGGAGGATGTTGAAACCATGCAGAAAGAATCTCTCTTAAAATACATAGAAACCATCTATTCATCAGCCTCAAAGCTTGAGACCACTATTTACTGCCTCACAGATTGCATAAGAACTATCACAATATGGGAACCGTTAGCCCCAGTTGATACAAAGCAGCTGTTTGAAAACCTTTCCAGAATTGTGGAAAAGACATACCCCTTTGTAGTGGTTCAATTGAAAAATCCCGACAAATTTCCTACTCTTCCAGCAAGAGGTTCCCACATGAGGTTTGTTTTCAACCAAATATTCAGATATCTTGCGAGGTTCCAGGATTACAGGGGAAAAATAACGGTTTCCAATTTTAAGAAAAAGGGAGCGGAAGTTTTTATCTTTGAAGCAAAAGGGAAACCGCTTCCAAAAAGGGATGTAGAACTGTTTATAGTAAGAAACTGTGTAGATACATATCTCGGAAGTATATGGTGGGATAGCAAAAAGGGAACCAATAAAGTTGCGGTAAGTATAAGAACCTATGAGTGAACCCTTTCCGAGAATTCTCATAGTTGAGGATGATGCTGAAGAAATAGAACTTCTTATTAAATTCCTCACAAGAAGTTATAAATGCGACATTGATGTGGCATGCGAGCTTGAGGAAGTGAAAAGATGGCTTGAAAAAAAGGATTACGATTTCATAATCACGGACGCCTTTGTAAGGGATTTCACTGCCGGAGAGGTGGCGATAGCAGTGAAAGAGAAAAAATCCTCTCCCATTATTTACCTCTTTTCAGGGGACGAGAATCCAGAGCTGATAAAGAAGTTTTTTGAAGATGGAATTGACATACACTTTAGAAAAGGGTTTAAAGAGATGGAGAATATGCTCATTTCCATAAGAAACATATTCTCAAAATTGAAGGGCAGATGAATTTTCTTATTCTCTTTGGAATTTTCTTCCTCTTTTATGGAGATGATGGAGAACCCTTCAGAAGCTACATTCTGAAGGATAGCAACGGAGGGATTATTGCTGGTTTTTCTTTGAACAGGACGGATAGCAAATGGGGAACAGCCCATGAGACCGAACCAGTTGCAACAGGGGGATATGAAGGTAATGTCTGGAAATCTTTTAGATTTGGAAGATATCTATCAGCAGGGGCTTTGATTAATTTCTCGGAGAGAAAGGTCCACACCTCGGGTTTGTATTATGATACATCCATTCCTGAGTTAGTTATTTATAAATCAATTGAGCATAAGGAAGAAAGCGAAGGAATAGGAATTGAGCTCCCCGTCAATTTAAAAATCTTCAAAATCTTTACATTGAATCCTTCAATAGAATTTTTGTGGAGAAAAGCCTCCCTCCAGCATGGAGAAGGAGAATCTTCTTACTCAATAGAAATAATCCAGTTGAACCTCTCAGAATTACACTTAAGGGGAAGGATAGGAGGTGAATTCAGGACAAACTTTTTTAATTTTTCTTTCTTTTTTGGCATCCCTTTGTTCCTAAAAGGTGATGCAGAACTGCTGAAATATCTGGCAAAAGATAAAGGAGCGACATTTATTATTGAACCAGGAATCCAGTGGGATTATGACCCGAAGCCTCCTCCACTGATAAGGAGCTTTTTTGATTTCCATTACGGAAATTTCGCCCTTTTTTTAACCCATTCATTCACCAAAAAATGGGGAGGAAGCTTTCTTGGAGTGGATAAAACCGAATACAAGTTGGAGGGAATTGAGTCTTATGATATCGGAATTACTACTTTTTACAGATTTGCTCATCACGAATTTCTCCTCGGGTTCAATTACGAGGGAAGGGATTATGAAACAAAGAACCTTCCTATCCTGAACGGTGAGAGATTTTTGATTTTCACCGGATACAAAAGCAGAAATCATCCTCCCTTTGGAGTATTTCTTCGTTCCCTTCTCTCAGACATGGAGTATAGGTCCATACGAAATATGAGCGTTTTCCTTACACAAATAACCTTTAATTTTTTTATAGGCTTCTGAGGAGTTCTTGACAGAAAAATTTCGTTGATTAAATTGTTGATAGAAAAAAAGAAAGGAGGTGATGAAAATGGCGATAAAAAGATGGGATCCAATGAAGGAGTTCCTGCAACTGCAGGAAAGAATGACAAGGCTTTTTGATGAGATTTTCCCCAGGGTGGGAAGAGGAGAAATTGAACCTTTTGGCGGCTGGGTTCCTCCAGTGGATATCTATGAAACTCCGGACAAGGTGGTGATTGAAGCGGAAGTTCCCGGAGTGGAAAAGGACAACATCAAGATCGAATACTCAAATGGAATTCTCACCATAAAAGGTGAGCGGAAACTGGAAAAGGAGGTAAAGGAGGAGGATTATCACAGGTTGGAGAGGGCTTACGGAAGCTTCCAGAGGAGCTTCTCAATACCTTCTACCGTTGACCCTGAGAAGATCACAGCGGTTTACAAAAACGGGGTTCTGAAAATTGAACTGCCCAAGCAGGAGAAGGCTAAACCCAAGGAGATAAAGATAGAGGTGAAGTGAGGGGGGAGATTTCCCCCTCTTTTTATTTTTAAAGAGGGAAGGGTTTTCAGGCAGTAATGCTGATTTCAAGAAGTTCTCCTTTGGTCTCTTTGAGAATTTCTTCGCACATCCGTTTTTCCCAGAGGGGTATCGTATCGGAAGAGAGGAGATTTGCCATTTCCCTCGCAAGCTTTAGAAGTTTTATGTCCTGAAGGTATTTTATCAATTCCGACGATTTAAAGCCCCATTGTTTGGTTCCGAGGATTTCTCCTGGTCCCCTTATTTTGAGGTCCTCCTCTGCGATTTTGAATCCGTCATCTGTTTCGGTCATTATTTTTAGCCTTTTCCATGCCTTTTCTCCAATCCTTTCTTTTGTTAAAAGAATGCACTTTCCTTCCTTTTCTCCCCTTCCTATTCTTCCTCTCAATTGATGAAGCTGGGAGAGTCCAAACCTTTCTGCATTTTCTATTACCATCATCGTGGCATCGGGAACATCTATTCCAACCTCAACCACAGTTGTTGCGACGAGGAGGTCTATTTCATTATTTCTGAACCTGTTCATAACATCTTCTTTTTCAAAAGGTTTCATCTTCCCATGGAGGAGTCCAACCCTCAAATCGGGAAAAATTTTCTCTTTGAATTTTATAAACATTTCCTTTGCATTTTTTAAATCAATGCTTTCAGATTCTTCAATGAGGGGATAAATCACGAAGACCTTCCCGCCATTTTTTACCTCTTTCCTCATTTCCTCATAAACCTTTTCTATATCTTCGTAATGGTAAAGAAGGGTTGTAACCTTTCTTTTTCTCGGCATCTCATCAATTATTGAGATGTCAAGGTCCCCATATATGGTCATCGCCAGGGTTCTCGGAATGGGAGTAGCGCTCATGACAATGAGGTGTGGAGAGTTTCCTTTCTTTTTTATGAAAGCCCTTTGAAGGACGCCAAATCTGTGTTGCTCGTCAACCACGACAAGGGCGAGGTTTTTGAATTCCACATATTCTTCAAGAAGGGCGTGGGTTCCTATCAAAAAATTTATTTTCCCCTCTTTCACTGCTTCAGCAGTTTGCCTTTTTTCCTTTTCCCTCATCCCTCCCCTCAAAATTCCTACATCCACACCAAGGGGGGAATAAAAAGACTTTATAGTGTTATAATGCTGAAGGGCAAGGATTTCCGTAGGCACCATCATTGCAACCTGATAGCCATCTTCTAAAAAGTAAAGAGAAATTATTGCAACAACCACAGTTTTACCACTCCCCACATCCCCCTGAATAAGTCTGTAGAGAAGGTTTTTCTTTTTCAGGTCTTCCTCTATTTCCCTGATAACCTTTTTTTGAGCTGAAGTGAGTTCAAATGGTAAATTCTCCATCATTCGTTTTGGGAGCTCACCTTTCATTGTGAGCACGGGTCCCTTTCTTTCTTTTATAAGGGTTTTTCTTTTCAGCAATGCAAATTCAAGAGAAAAGATTTCTTCAAACAGGAGCCTTTTGTGGTATATGGAGTTTCCATTGTTTAATCTCTGGACATCATCTTCATTGTCAGGGAAGTGCAACTTATATATTGCTTCAGAGAGCGATGGAAGGTTTGCTTTCTTTTCTATTGTTGGTGGAACGCAGCTGACTATAAAACCTTCATTTTCCTTTAAGACCCTTTCCATTATGCCCCTTAATTTTTGACGGGGCAACCCTTTTATTTCGGGATATACAGGAGTAATTTCACCAAATTCCCTTTTATCGCTTCTCAATTCGGGATGAATTACTTCAAATCTATCTCCGTATCTGGAAGGGATTCCGAAGAGAAAATACTCCTGCCCTCTCTTAAGAATTTTGTGAAATGGTATGGATTTGTAATGAAACCATTTTGCACTGAGAAATCCGGTCCCATCCGAAAAGACTGCTTCAAAAGCCTTTTTCCTTTTAAATTCCACAATTCCAAAATCAAGCAACTTTCCCCTTATTGCACAGGGGACGCCTTCAATAAGGTCTTTTATGGGGACGAAATTTCTTCTATCCTGATATTTCCTGGGTATAAAAAGAATCAAATCCCTGAGGGTAGATATTCCTTTCTCTTTGAGGTTCTTTGAAAGCACATCTCCTATTCCTTTTATTTCCTTTACATCTTTCTTCAGGACATAAAAAGAAGTGTGTAAAAACTGCTCCAGCCCCTTTTTGAGAAGGAGGTTGAGCGAGAGGTATATTTCTTTTAAAAGGGGAGGTTCAGAATTCAATCTTTCTCCCAGAGGTTCTATCTTTTTCTGAATTCTGTCAAGCTCTGAGAGGAGCTCATAGGGAAGAGAAAACTCTTTTAATTTATTTATCTTCATCAGGGTAAAGGAGAAGAGATTTTTTATGATATGCCCCTTCTCAAACCCTTTCCTTGCTATTATTTCATAAGGTTTGATAAGGTTATAAAGTTCTTTAAAGAACTCTGTGGAAAGAGGAAGTCTTTTATCTTTTCTTTCCTCTCCTTGCAAGCTTTTCTTTTATAATTTTTATCAAATCCTCAGGAGAAAATCCATGCATCTGCGCAGCAAGCCGGAGGGGCTCTTCGTCTGCTCCCTTACATGTTAAACAATCAAATCCCATCTCGTAAAGAATTTTAGCAGCTTCGGGATAGGTCTTGAGAAGCTCCCTTACTTTCGTATCCGGCGTGATTTCAAATCCTTTCTGCCCCATCGGTGCTGATCTTCAGAATTTGAACTTTTCTTTCTCCTCCTGGGGTGGTGAAGGATACAATTTCACCTTCTTTTTTTCCTATAAGAGCCCTGCCCAAGGGTGAATTATAAGAAATTTCCCCCCTTTTTATATCCCCTTCCATTTCTCCTACTATTCTGTAGACCTCCTCTTTTCCGCTTGATAAATCCTTTATTTTAACCCAGCATCCAAAAACAACCCTGTCCGTTTTCAGGTTGGTTATGTCTATTACCTCACAGGTTGAAAGCAGTTTTTCAAGCTGGGCAATTCTGAACATCACCTGTTCCTGCCTTTCCTTTGCATACTTATATTCCGCATTTTCAGAAAGGTCTCCATAGGAACGGGCTATCTCTAACTCCTTTGCTATGGCGGGCAGTTCTTCCCTTTTGAGCCTTTCAAGCTCTTGCTTCAGCCTTTCGTATCCATCCCTGGTAAGCGGTTTCTTCTCCATTTTTCACCTCTTTATAATACTCCTGTAAAGGTTTTACTTCAAATCCTCTATTTTTCACACATTTTATAGCTCTCACTGCTGCCATGGCTCCTTCAATAGTTGTGAAGTAGGGAACCCCGTATGAGACCGCACTTCTTCTGATTGAGAAAGAATCTCTAATGGACTGAGTTCCAAAAGTGGTATTTACAACAAGGGAAATCTCTCCGTTTTTTATCATATCAACTATATGAGGTCTACCTTCTCCTACTTTGAAAACCATTTTCGCATTTACTCCGTGTTTTCTCAGATATTCTGCAGTGCCTCTCGTTGCGAGAATTTTGAACCCCATTTCTTCAAATCCTTTTGCTATTTCCACAACTTTTTTCTTATCTTCATCTTTTACGCTTATAAAAACATTTCCTTCAAGAGGAAGATTATTGGAAGCTGCTATCTGGGATTTGTAGAATGCTATTTCAAAGGACCTGTCAATTCCCATAACCTCTCCTGTGGACTTCATTTCGGGTCCCAGAATTGTATCGGCTCCTGGAAATTTTATGAAGGGAAAAACCGATTCCTTTACCGCACTCCATTTTAACCTTCTCTTAAGTCCTTTCAGTCCGAGTTCTTCAAGGCTTTTTCCCAGCATAACAAAGGTTGCCATTTTAGCAAGCGGTATACCCGTTGCTTTTGATACGAAAGGGACTGTTCTTGATGCCCTCGGATTTACTTCCAGGATGTATATCTCACCATCTTTAATGGCAAACTGTATGTTCAAAAGCCCTATGACATTTAATTCCCTAGCTATCAGTTCAGTTTGCCTTTCTATTTCTCTTATGGTTTCATTGTTCAGTGAAAACGGGGGGATGGAACAGGCACTGTCTCCGGAATGGACTCCAGCTTCCTCTATATGTTCCATTATTCCTCCTATATAAACATCCTTTCCATCGGATAGGGCATCCACATCCAGTTCTTTCGCATCCTTCAGAAATTTGTCTATGAGGATTGGATGTTCGGGAGATACCCTTACCGCATCCCTCATATAAGATTTTAGCTCTTCATCACTGTAAACTATTTCCATTGCCCTACCACCGAGGACATAAGAGGGACGAACGAGGACAGGATACCCGAGCCCGTGAGCAACTTCTCTTGCCTCCTCGTATGAAAAGGCAATTCCGCTCTCGGGTTGTTTCAATTTTAATCTTTTGACAAGTTCTTGAAACCTCCCCCTGTCTTCCGCAATATCGATCATTTCTGGTTGTGTGCCGAGAATTCTGAAGCCCAGTTTTCCGAGGGGAACTGCGAGCTTCAAAGGAGTCTGTCCTCCAAATTGAAGGATAATTCCGTAAGGTTTCTCCTTTGTTAGAATTGCGAAGACATCTTCAATGGTGAGGGGTTCAAAATAAAGCCTGTCGGATGTATCATAATCAGTGCTTACCGTTTCTGGATTGCAGTTTATCATTATTGCCTTATAGCCCGCTTCCCTTAAAGCATAACAGGCGTGGACACAGCAGTAATCAAATTCAATTCCCTGTCCAATCCTGTTGGGTCCACCACCAAGAATAACTATCTTTTTCCCCTCAAGCGGAGGAACTTCATCTTCCCTGTCATAGGTGGAGTAAATGTATGGAGTCTTTGCCACAAACTCTCCTGCACAGGTATCCACCGATTTGAAAGACGGCATAATTCCCCTTTCTTTTCTCTTGAGCATAATTTCAATTTCCCTCTTTGAAATTGCGGATTTGTATTCCTTTTTCGTTTTATACTCTTCCCTTTTTATTTCTATTTCCGCAATTCTTCTGTCGGAAATTCCTAACTCCTTTGCCCTTTTCAGAATTTCATCATTCCACTTTTCAGGACCCATCTTTTTCAACTCCATCTCAAATCTCACTATTTCCTCTATTTCCCTCAGAAACCACGGGTCAATCCTTGTGATCTTTGAAATTCTTTCTACCGAGAAGCCAAATCTCAACGCCTCAGCAATGTAGAAAAGCCTTTCCTTATTTGGAAAACGGAGTTTTGATTCATAAAAACTCTCTTCATCAACCACTTCCACCTGGTCAAGAAGTCCCCAGTAATCTTTTTCTAAAGAACGTACTGCTTTCATTAGAGCCTCTTTGAAATCCCTTCCGATACCCATAACTTCCCCTACGGATTTCATCTGGGTTGTGAGGGTCTCATCAACGTTCTTGAATTTCTCAAAATCAAACCTCGGAATTTTTACGACTACATAATCTATAGTAGGTTCAAAAGATGCGGGTGTTTCCTTGGTGATGTCATTTGGAATTTCGTCAAGTGTGTATCCCACTGCAAGTTTTGCAGCAATTTTTGCAATCGGGAAACCTGTTGCTTTTGATGCAAGGGCTGAGCTCCTTGAGACCCTCGGGTTCATCTCAATGGCAAGCATCCTTCCTGTTTCAGGATGAACTGCAAACTGTATGTTTGAACCGCCTGTTTCAACCCCTATCTTCCTTATTATCTTTATTGCCGCATCCCTCATCCTCTGATATTCCTTATCAGTCAATGTCTGCTGTGGAGCCACTGTTATGCTGTCTCCGGTGTGAATCCCCATGGGGTCAAAGTTTTCAATTGAGCATACAATTACAACATTGTCTTTTTTATCCCTCATCACCTCAAGCTCAAACTCCTTCCATCCTATGACAGATTCCTCAACGAGAACCTTATGCACAGGGCTTATTTCAAGGGCGAACCTCATAAGCTCTTCAAACTCTTCAGAGTTGTAGGCTATCCCCCCACCTGTTCCTCCGAGCGTGAACGAAGGTCTTATTATCACCGGAAATCCAACTTCCTGAACAAATTTTTTGGCACTCTCTATATCCCCTACATAGATGCTCTTTGGCACTTCAAGTCCTATCTCCTCCATACATTTTTTAAATAGTTCCCTGTCTTCAGCCTTTACAATGGCATCCACATCCGCCCCTATGAGTTCTACGCCAAACTTATCAAGAATTCCTGCCCTTTTTAGTTCTACCGCAAGATTAAGTGCGGTCTGACCACCAAGGGTTGGAAGGAGGGCATCCGGTCTTTCTGCTTCAATTATCCTTTCAAGAAACTCAAGGGAAAGGGGTTCAATATAGGTTCTATCTGCAAATTCAGGGTCAGTCATTATCGTTGCTGGATTGCTGTTGACGAGTATGAGCTTGTATCCTTCTTCCTTCAGAGCCTTAAGAGCCTGCGTTCCCGAGTAATCAAACTCACAAGCCTGTCCTATTACAATTGGTCCTGACCCAATTATCAGTATGCTTTTTATGTCTTCCCTTTTTGGCATTTGATTGATTTTAAGAATTTGAAGAGGTATTTTCAACGAAAAGAGAAAATACCATGAAAGCCTTTGTTACAGGAGCGACAGGGTTCGTAGGGAGCCATCTCGTTGAGGAACTCGTCAAGATGGGATTTGAGGTTTCTGTCCTTGTAAGAAAGACCAGCAAAAGGGATTTCATCTCAACCCTTGATGTTAATCCAGTAGAGGGGTCCCTGGAGTCTCTCACAGTAAAAGAGATTTCCGATTGCGATTTGTTTTTTCACATAGCAGGTATTACAAAGGCTGTAAGGATAAGTGATTACTACAGGGTGAACAGGGACGGGACAAAGAATGTATGTGAGCTTTGTGAGAGGTATGGGAAAAGGCTGAAGAAACTCGTAATTCTCTCAAGTCTCGCTGCGGAGAAGAACAAAAGCCATTACGGAAGAAGCAAGTATGAAGGCGACATGATAGCCCTTTCCTTTTCAAAAAAACTTCCGATTGTCATCCTTAGACCGGGTGCGATATATGGACCGAGGGATACTGACTTTTACCAGATATTCAAGGTGGTAAAAAAAACTGGCATCCTCCCCCACCCTGGATTTAAAAGGAAAATTTTAAACCTCGTCTATGTTAAAGATGTGGTGAGGGCGATAATCCTTTCTGCTCAAAAAGACCTTCCATCAGGAGAAATCCTTCTCGTGGGTGATGAAAGAAATTATACATGGGAAGAAATAAGGGATATTCTATCCGAAGTTCTGAAAAGAGAATTGACCCTCTTGAAGTTTCCGAAGTTTCTTGCATATCCTCCTGCCCTTTTAACCCAGTTCGCTTCTTTTATAACAAAAAAGCCCTATCCCTTAAACCTTTCAAGACTGCCTGAATTCCTTGAGGACAACTGGGGTATGGATATAAGTGAAACAAAGAAAAAAATTAACTACAAACCCTCTCTTACCCTGAAAGAGGGGTTTCATCTCACAATAAAATGGTATGAGGAAAAGGGTATGCTTTAGCCCGCTTTGCGAGGTTTTAAAAGCCTACCCTTCCTCTATCAATTCAATCAAAACTCCGTATGTGCTGGAAGGATGGAGAAATATGTAGGAGACATTGCCCACTGATATTGGATTTTCTGGAACAAGCCTTATCCCCTTTTCTTTAAACCTCTCAATCATCTCTTTCAATCCCTTTACTTTGAAGCAGATATGATGAATCCCCTCTCCTTTTTTCTCTATGAACTTCGCAATTACTCCATCAGGTGATGTGGATTCTACAATGTGAAACTGGGTTTCTCCTATCATAGCAGCTCTCACCTTCATTTTCTCCCACGGAAGTTCCCAGGAAAGGGTAAATTTCAGCCCGAAAAGTTCCTCATAAAGGGAAACAGCCTTCTCTGCGTCCTTTACTGCAAGGACGACCTCGTGAACTGATTTTACCTCTGCTTTCTCCATCTTTCACTCCTTTATCAATTTTATTTTGAATTCTTTTCCTTCTCTGATTATAAGAACATCCACATCCTTTCCACCGGATAATTCGGGACTCTCAGCCCTTATTTTTCTGAAGTCCTGGGTCATAAGAAATTCCCTCAAAAATTCTATCTTCTTTCCCGTTTCCTCATCCCCATTTTTCAGGTAATTACTTATAAGGTCCTGAAGAGCCTTCTTCGCTACCCTTTCTATACAATGCTCCTTTAGATTAAGCCTTATCATCCTTTTTCTTTTTATCCATTATCTGCCGGTGATGAAAACTTCCTTCCCTTATCAGTGCCGAGCCACAGTTTGGACATCTTTCTTCTCTGCAGGGCACTCCAGGCACATGCTCCTTCCTGTAATTACATTTTGGACATATACAATAACCTACAGGCCCCATTCCCCCTCTTTCTCTGTTTTTCTCTCTCATTTTTCCGCCTCCTGACTTTATGAACACATCCTCATAATATCTCAAAAAAAACTCATTTCAACCCCCATTTTGCCCTTAAGGGTTTTTGAAGAATTTTATTTTGAGCGAGGGAAAAGATTCCATTTTGCTTGATTTCATTTTTTGAAAATGATAATCATTATCTAAAAGGAGATAGTTTTCGGACGATGGAAAAGGAAAAACTACAAAAGGAAGGAGTGGTAGAATGGGGCGAAAAAAGCCTTTGGTGTCCTTTTTTGTCCTTTTCTGGAGTTCATCTTCCTTTGCTGCACATCCTTTGACAACCGATGATATCTATCCGGTGGATGCGGGCACATTTGAACTGGAATTGAGTTATGACACCTGGAATAAAAAGGGAGAACCTCGGAATAACTCTCTGAGCGTATCCCTTAAAGGTGGAATTACCGAAAGAATGGACATCGGAATTTCATTTCCCTTTCGGATACAGCCATATCAGGAAGAACCCTTTGGAAATATAACACTTGGAATCAAGTTCCTTTTGCTGAAGGATATTTTTGCTTTAACCGTCAGCAATGAATTCGGTTCAAGTGATTATTTCATCAATGGGATTTTTACACATGAATTCGGGTCAATAACCGGTCATGCAAATATCGGCTACACTGTTTCAGGTGATAAGGAAGATGAAGGAGAGATAAGTTATAGTGCAGCGATTGAATACTCCCTCTGGAAAATTGATTTGGTAGGCGAAGTTCTCGGAGACAGTATCGGCTTTCAGAATTATCTATTTGGTGTGAGATATAAAATTTCAGAAAGGATTTTTATAGATTGTGCATACGGAAATGGATTCAGGGAGACAGGAGACAGGATTTCTATCGGATTCCATGCAGAATTTTAGAAATGTATTGCAAAAAGCATAAAGGTCTGAAAATAAGTGACAATTATTTGGCTTTATTTTTTGAAGTCATTATTATGAAGTGGATGGATGTAAAAACAGGAAAAAGGAAAGAAAGGAACTGGATTGATATTATACCTATGCAGGATGAAACCGGAAAAAATATGAAAACGGAAGAACCATCGGTTCAAAAGGTAATGGCTTTAAAGAAATTTTGCCAATGGTTTTAACTACAATCTTGAAAAATGGTTAAAATGTAGTTAAAATGTAGTTAATCATGACTGTAATAAAAAAGACACTGGAAGAGAATTATATATTCTTTTTAAAGGAACTCGTAAGGATAAATAAAGAATTAGAGAATCTACCTCCCGGAAATGTGTCTCTAAAAAAAATTTCTGAAAAGACCTATTACTACCATCAGTGGAGGGAGGGGAAAAATGTAAAATCTATTTTCCTTGGGACAGAGCCTCCTGTGGAATTACTCAAGAAGATGGAAAGGAAAAAGCAGTTGATAGAGCAAAGAAAGGAAATTCTTGAAAATATCAAGATAATAAACAGGACAATTGATACCCAGAAAGTTACCGTTGAAGAGGTTATAAAACTATTTTCCAGGAGCGGAATTGATTTTGTGCTTATTGGCTCATATTATATGAGTTTTTTAAAGGAGGAAAAGGGATTCGCTTTACCGACAATAAGGACGCAGGATGTTGATTTTCTCATAAAAATTCCATACAGAGGGAAAGGGGTTGACATTAACTCCCTCCTTGAGCCCCTTGGTTTTTCCCCTGGTTTCAATCCAGATGGTTCCACTTATTTTACAAATGGCGTTTTCAAAATTGAATTTCTTGTGCCTGAAAAAGGAAGGGGTATGGAGAGACCCATTCCCATTAAACCCCTCGGAATCAGAGCCATTCCTTTGAGATTCCTCAACATGCTTTTTGACCATTTTATAGAGGTGAAAAAAGAGGATTATTCTTTTAAAATCCCATCCCCTTATGTTTTTGCCTTTCACAAGATACTCATTTCAAAAAAGAGAAAAAAGGATAAAGCAGAGAAAGACATCCTCCAGGCGAAGGCAATTTTGCGGGAGGTATTTAATAGTAATGAAATGACAGAGGAGGCAAAAAATTATCTGAAAACTCTTCCATCTCTCTGGCAGAAGACAATTAAAGAGTTTTTAAATAAACATTTTCCGCAGGTTAAAACTTAGGTTGAAATGGAATGAAAAAAATGCTAAAAAAATTTCATGAGGTATTTTGAGGCAGATTTTGTTGTGGTTGGAAGTGGAGCGGGAGGAGCTTGTGTAGCAAGGGAACTGACAAAGGCGGGGAAAAATGTCCTTATCCTTGAAAAGGGGAAATACCACAAAAGGGTTGGGAATCATCTTTCAGCCCTTTTCTATACAGACAGGATGAGCTTTTATTTCACGAAAGAGGGATTAAACATAGTCAGGGGTATAACAGTAGGAGGGTCAACAATTCTTTACTGCGGATGTTCAGCGGATCCGCCGGATTGGCTTGAAAAGAAATACGGAATAAATCTAAAACCCTATGCAGAGGAGATAAAAAAGGAACTAAAAGTAAGACCGCTTCCGGAAAGCCTCTGGGGGGATGGAAGCACAAGGATTATGCAGGCTGCTCAAAGGCTCGGATTTAAATGGGAGGCAATTCCTAAGTTCATGAACCCTGAAAGGTCTAAAAAGGGATTCAGATGCTCTTCCTCGTGCATGGTTGGATGCTCCTGCGGTGCAAAGTGGACTGCGAGGGAGTATATAGATGAATGTGTGAGCAAGGGTGCCAGGCTTGTAACAAAGGCAGAGGTTCATTCCCTGATTATAAAGAACGGAAGGTGCACAGGCGTAAGGGGAATGATTGGAAGGGATGGATTTGAGGCAAGGGGCAAGGTAATTCTCTGTGCAGGTGGAATTGGAACAGCGATGATTTTGAGAAATTCGGGAATAAGGGGTGCAGGAGACGGGTTCTCAATTGACCCAACTGTTATAGTCTATGGGGTTTTAAAATCGGGAAGCGGGAACTTTAAAGACCCTCCAATGACAGTTGGGAGTTATGAGTTTGAAAAAGATGGGTTTATGCTTTCAACCCTTACAGATACATGGATGACTTTTCCCATTCAACTGTTTTTGAAGAAGAAAAGCATGGTCTTTAAGGCATTTCAAAAAAGAAAAATCCTCGGAATAATGGTGAAAACAAAGGATGAGATTGCTGGAAGCATAGACATTGAAGGGAACATATCAAAGCCATTGACGGATAACGATATGAGAAGGATGAACATGGGCTCTGCCATATCAAAGATGATTCTCATTGAAGCGGGTTGCAGACCTGACAGCATATTCCTTTCACCTGTCCGCGGAACCCATCCTCAGGCAACTGCGAGAATAGGAGAGGTTCTTGATGAATGGGGGAAGGTGAAAGGGGTTGATGACCTTTATGTTTCAGATGCCTCATGGATTCCTGAGGCTCTTGACAGACCGATGGTTTTAACCATCATGTCCTTTTCAAAAAGGCTTGCGGAGAAACTCATCAAGGGATGAGAAGATATCCTCTTTTTTTTATTTTTTTCTTTCTTTCCTGTGGATATGAGTTGAGGGGCATTAAAAAGGTAGAAGGAAAAAATTGCTCTTTGAAACTCGTTGTGATAAACAGAACCCCTGAACCCGAACTTGAAATAATAATGAAGGAGGAGAGTATAAAGGCATTTGAAAGAGGAGGTTTTGGGATAACGGATGATGCGAAAAATTCAGTATCTATTTACATTTTATCTTACAGTTCAATTCCTTCTCCCTTCTTTTCAGCCACAAGACCCTCATACAGGGTTTCAATGATGGTAAAGGCTGTGTTTGAGAAAGGGGAAAGAAGAAAAGAGAGCAGGTTTTCTCAGTATGAGGAGTATCTCAAAAGCGGAATTATCTCCTTTGATAGGGAAAGGGAGGAGTCGGCAAAGAATTCAATTGTTAAATTCATTGCAGATGAGGTTTACGAGGAGTTTGTAAGTTTTCTAAATGAAGGGAATTAGGGAAATTATTAAGGAATGGAAAAGGGGGGAGTTGCCTGGAATATGCCTTATTTCTACTGACGATAAAGGGCTTCTTAATTTTTTGATTGAAACATTTAAATCCGCAGTAAGTTCAAAACACAAAAATTTTGAAGTGATAAGATATGAATCACCTGCTTCAGCAATTGAATCTGCGAGGAGTTTTTCTCTCCTTTTAAAACCGAGGATAATTATATGCGAAATAAAGGAGAAGGAAGTGGAAATCCTCAAAAATAAACCGGAAATAGCCGGCAACACCTACCTCATTTTTTCTACCAATTACATACCTTTGAAAGAACTTTTAAATATAAAAGAGATTCCTGTGCTAAGCATCAAAGGAGTTTACGAGGAAGATATGAAAGAGATAATTAAGGAATATCTCTCTTTGTCCGGATATAAGATAACAGAAGAAGGAGTAGACACCATCCTTTCATACTGTGGTGGAAATTTTGGTGAAATAATGAATGAAATAGAGAAGCTCATGAATTATGCGGGGGATAAAAAAACCATAGAAGAGGGCGATGTGCTGAAAGTGATAGCTGGCACTTCAAAGGAAGTAAGTCCAGAAGAAATATTCAGGGCAATTATGATGGGCAATAAAAGAGAAATCTTTAGATTCACCCATTACCTCAAAAACCAGGCGAAAAGGAATCCCAACTTGTGGATGCTTTTTATCGGCTACATAAATTCAAGATTAAGAACCCTCCTGGAGATAAAAGAAAAAATGAAAACCGAAAAGGTAAAAGTAGAGCCTTTTCTTCAAATTCTGGCAAGAAGATTGAAGTATCAAAAAATTTATCAGATTTTTGATATCCTGAGAGAATATGATATACGAATTAAGTTTGGCTACCTTCCAAGGGACCTTCTCTTTGAGGGTCTCGTTCTTGAAATATTTTCTGCTCTCGGATATCTTTAACTGCTCCCTTTCATCTAATAGATCTGGAAATACGGAGCTCATTTTTATAAAATGAAGGAAATGAACTTCAGAAGTTTTATTCTGTTCATTGTAAAAGCAGGAGTGAGTTTTCTTCTTTTTTACATCCTCTTCACAAATTTTCAAAGGAAGGATTTATTATTGGCTATTAAATCCACTAATTTTTACATCCTTTTTCCTGCTGTAATTATTACATTCATTGCTCTTGTCCCTGCCACACTGAGATGGAAGGCAATTCTGGGAAGAGGATTCTCATTTAAAGAACTACTTTTCCTTAACATAGGTTCTTTCTTCTTTGGAACACTTTTTCCCGGTTTTGTCTTCGGAGATGCTTATAGATTTTTTGCTGGCAGAAGGAACAGACTCTTTTTTGATTCCATTCTGATTGACCGGGGACTTTCCTTCTTTTTCATTTCATCCATAGGATTTTTTACCTCAATCTCTATAACTGAACTTCCCTTCTGGCTGAAATCCATATTTCTTATTTTAACCTTTATTTTTTCAGTGTTTTTAATACCTTTTCTGAGGTTTCCCATTCTTGAAAAAATCGGAAGAATTCTTTTCCCTTCAATCAATTGTGATTTAAAAGTTCTTTTTTTGATATTTTTTTACTCTGCAATTTTCCATTTATTCGGTTTGATAATATGGCTTCTTTTAGGGTTTTCTGCTGGACTTCACCTTTCCATTCCTCTTCTAATTGCATACTATTCCCTTCTTCAGCCGGTTTCGTTTATTCCGTTTACATTTCAGGGTGCAGGATTAAGGGAGATAATTCTCACCTATTTTTCAAAGATGACATCCGAACCTCCTCAAAAATTCTTAATGTTTGGTCTTCTTATAACTTCTCTTCTTTTCATAACTGCTATCCTGTGTGGAATGATTACTGGATACAGCTGGCTTAAATCTACTTTATATACCCGCATCCGAGATAAACATTTATCCCCTTGACAAGCGGGTCTTCAATAGGAATAAACTGAGTGGTAAGAAGGTCTCCTATTTTCATAGCCTCGTTTTCAAAGGCAGGGAAATACCGGATCTGAGATATATCCATCTTGCCAAGCGGAGAGGAAGCAGTGAAAAGAACATTGTATCCCTCTTTCTTAAGGAGTTCAGCCTTTTCATTCACCACGTTCATATTATCGCAGGCTGCATAGAGGATGATTTCTGCTTTTCTTGCGACTTCCTCTTTGCCAACTTTTTTGAGCGTTATAATTGTTTTTATTTTCGTTTTATCTTTTATCGTAACCTTAAAGGATTTCTTTTCATAATCCGGAGCGCTGACAGTAACCATGTATTCTCCTGCAGGAGCCTTTACCTTAAACTCACCTGTTTGGGGGTTTGAGGTGACAACAGGAACTCTCACATCGTCAAAGGAAATGGAAGCGACCACGGGATTGCCTTCTTCATCAATGACTTTTCCTGCGAGCAACCCCGATGGGATGCGTGGAGAAAGGGTAATTTTCACCTTTTTCTTTACCTTCTCTTTTACTTCTATTTTAAAAATTTTCGCAGTCTTTTCAGGAGCAGATACCTTTATTTTGTAATATCCTGGAGGTAGTTTTACAAAGAACTTTCCTGTATTCGGGTCTGTTTTAAGGGGAGGATGCAGGTCCTTATAAAAGGATATATCTGCGAGAAGAGGATTTCCTTTTTCATCAAGGACAATTCCTTCAATCGCTCCAAGATATCCCTTTTTCTTTGCAGGTCTTAATTTCATAGAGAATTTTATGATTTTCCCTTTCTTTACAGGTATCTTTATTTTCTTTCCAACATATCCCTTGCTTCTTACCGTTAAAACCTGTGGACCCTCGGGAAGCACTCCAAAAAATGCTCCTGTAGTTGGGTCCGTTACTATTGGTGGAATCTGAGGATTTTCAGGAGTAATCACTGCTGAAAGGGGCATTCCTCTTATATCTGTAATTACTCCTTTGATTCCTCCTATATTTCCCATTGGTTCAAGGGGGATTTCAACAATCGTTTTTTCTCCTGATGAAACCTCAACAATTTTTTCTGCCTTTTTGAATTTCATTTTTTCTGCAGCTACCTTATAAACTCCGGGAGGTAGAGATGGAAATTTGAAAGTCCCATCCTTCTCCGTTATTACTGCAGAGAACGGAGCTCCCCTCACTTCAACCCGAACATCCTTTAGAGGTTTTTTTGTCTTTGAACTTATAATTTTTCCCTCTATCCAGCCAGGTGGGCGATAGAGTTTTGCTCCCTCTTCCCTTTTTTCTTTCGGTCTGAATGCCTCAAGAAAGGAATAGCCAATCCCAAAAAACATCTGCCATTTTGGAAACCTTTGCACATCCCATGTTTTGAGTGAGTCTTTCCCTTCATATCCTTTGGTCACATACAGGTCCACCATGAAATCTGCCCACAGTCCTTTATAGGGGAATCCCCTTATTCCAAAGGTGAACCTCTGAGGATTTTCATTCCAGGCAGGTCTTCTCCAGGACATTGGATACAGAGGATTGTCTCTTATACACTTTTCCAGGTAAGCTTCCATACTGTATTCTACGAACGGAGATATATAGTATTGGACAAACGGAAACTCAAAACCTATTCCCCAGTTGATGTAGTCGCTCGGAATAGCGTTCATAAGTAACCATTGAGCTTCGTCTATGGTTCTGTAACCGAGGTCATCGTTATTTATGAATATGTAACCAAGATTAAAATGGAGGTTGAAAGGAAAGGTGACAAATCTTTCAAGTTCTGCACTCAAAAAGAATTCAAGTCCGAAACCTATATCGGGTTCTTTAAGGAATACGCCACTTGTTTTTGTGAAGCCTTTAAAGAAGATTCCACCGCCCCCTTTAAACCAGTCCATAAACGGATAGAAACCTTTAGCTCCAAATATAATATCTCCTATTGCATGGTAAACATTGTGGATATCCTCTATGTCGTTTTCAAGAGTTCCTGAGCGAGAAAGGAGTGTCATGTATCCTTCCACATAATCCCATATTCCGTATGTGAGGTTTATTGAAGAATCAATAATGTTTGAATACCCGCCTTCCCTGTCAATGTTCATAAAATTTTCCACATACGCCCAGCCTCCATATCCTCCTATTGAGAAACTTTTCTTTTCAATGATTCCTGCTTTTCTTATTCTGAAAAGACCTGTTCCACCGTAAAACGAGGAAGGGATTGGAACTGTTTTTTTTATCTCTTTTGAAGGTTCTTCTCTCCATGATGCACTGACAATTAGAAATAATCCTAAAATAAAAATTGGTATTTTTCTCTCCACAATTATTTTATAAATTATTTTTCTATTGAAAATCAAGTGATTTTTACACCTTTTAAGGTGAAAAAGTATGTAAGTTCTTATACTTTTAATGTCCCTCCCCCCTTGCCATCTTTATTGCATGAAATATGATATTTTCCACAATCTTGAGCGAATCTTTTACACCCTTAGGACTTCCAGGAAGTGTCAAAACTATGGATTTTCCTACAACATATCCTGTTCCTGAGGAAAGAGCCGCATTGAGGGTTTTTCTCTCTCCAAATCTTCTCATAAGCTCTCCAATACCCTCTATCTTTTTCTCAGCAATTTTTTCTAAAGCCTTTACAGTGACATCCCTTGGACCAGGACCGGTTCCACCGGTAGTGATAATGAGGTCTACAGAAACTGGAGAAAGGGCATAACTCTTTACTTTTTCTTCAATTTCTTCCACCTCATCGGGAATAATTTCGTATCCCCTTAGCTCTCCCCCGTTTTCACAGACCCATTTCTTTATTATTTCTCCACTCTCGTCAATCCTTTCTCCCCTTGATGCCCTATCGCTTATCGTTATTACAGCAGCAGAAAATGGAATTCTTTCCTTTTCATAATCCCTCTTTCCACCACTTTTTTCTAATAATTGAACATTATAAATTTTTACACCTTCGCCGTGTCGCTTTAGAATGTCATAGATGGAGAGCGCGGCATTCATAGCGCCTGCCATTGCTTCCATCTCCATTCCAGTCCTCCCAACTCCTTTTACTTCAACGAGGATTTCCATCTGGCAGTATGAAGGTTTGACCTCCACACCTATATAATCTATTGGAGCTGGGTGACAGAGGAGAAGATTTTTGTATGCCGATTTCGCTCCATTTATGGCTCCCACCCGTGCTGCTTGAATTATATCGCCCTTTTCAAGTTTTCCTTCTTTTATTTTATCCCAGAGTTCGGGAGAGAAGGTTAGCAGACAGGAGGCTTTTGCGGTTCTCAATGTTTCAATCTTTTCTGAAACATCAATCATTTTCAATTCACCCGCGGGTTTTATGGATTCCCTGAAGGTTTCAATCGCTTGAATTACATCTTCAAGGTTTTCGTCTATTTTGCCCCTTTTTACTGCAAATATGCAGTTATCCGAAGGTTTTTCTCCTTCTTCAAGAATCTCTACTGAAGGAATGGAAAGGTGATTTAATCCCTCAACAAAAATGATGTCCATTCCCTGGAACTGAGATAATATCTCTTCAAACCTTTTCTCCCCCTTAAACCACAGAACGGTCCCTTCATTCCACAAAAGGCATACTGATTCTGCACCCGCATTTTTAAATCTAAAAGAATCCTTTCCCTCTCGGTCAAAATCCGGAGATTCGTGAGCGTGTTTTATTACTCCAACCTTTAACCCTTTTTCCTTAAATTTTTGTGTAAGAAGTTCAATTAGAAAAGTTTTTCCTGTTTTCTTTTTTCCCCTTATGGCAATTACTTTCATTTTTTAATTCTAAAAAATCCTTAATCTCTTTCAATAGAAGCCTGAATTTATTCATAGCATACTTTTAAATATTTCAACAGCGTTGTGGGAGGGAGTTCCAAGGTAGATATAGTAAATTCCCCCTTCCTCTCTCGCGAAAATCCTGTTCACATCGTATGTGTTGAATTTGGCGTGTTTGATAGGTAATGTGGGATCCGTAACATCGTAGACATATCCGTAGCCTTTATCTGTTCCATATAATGATACATCATCTATAGCGAGGAATAGATAATTGTTAAGGAGTACCATGTCATAAATCTGATACTCCTCTCCTCCTACAAATGTATAAGAGAGGAGAAGTGGAGAGGAAGGCGATGAGAGGTCATATATTGTTAAATAGCCCCTTGAACCTATGAAGAGGATCCCATCTTTTAGATAAATGGATTCGGGAAAGCTTCCAATATATGAAGGACGGAATTCTCCGATGAATTCAAAAGGGTCCGCTTTGAAAAGGTAGAATCTGCCCGAATCAGAAAGAACAACTATTAATCCGTTGTCAATTTCACAATCAACAGGATTTTCCACAGATAAGTTCTGGACTTCTCTGAGATTTGAAGGGTCTGAAACATCTATCTTTCCAAGGTAATCCCATCCACCAGCGTAGATGTAGGTCCCCTCCTTTGTGATGCAGTTCATATAGTTTGGAGGTCTGAAGAATGTAAGTGGAGATGGGTGAATTATGTCCGCAAGAGACAAAACTTCTATTCCGTCATCCGCGAGAGTATAAAGAATATCACCGTCCCGGATAAATCTGCCAAAATTTTTTCCATCCTGAAAGGAAGACACAAAAGATGGGTTATTTATGTCGGTCACATCGTAAATCATTATTCCGCTCTTTTCCAGAGAAAGGAGAAGATAGATTTTGGAGTCCTTCCGATATTCCCCAATGTCCTTGAGTTCTCCAGAAAAGAACAAAATCTTTCTCATTTGGGGGTTATCAACCTGTGAAAAATCAACCACTCCCAGTTCAGCACCGGTTATAACAAATCCTGCTCGCACTCCGTCAGCTTCATATCCTTTTATCCTCAGGCATGTAGAAAAGCCAAATTTCTGCATTATTTCAAAACTGGTGAGGGGTTGTGGAGAGGATGGGTTTGAGAAATCAATTAGTTCAAGATACTGAGAAGGGGGAAATCCCGGGACAGGAGCGTCGCAGGTCAGAACTTTCAAATCTGAAAATGCAGTAAATCCCCCTATGTCATTAAGAAGTCCTATCTCAGATGAAACTTCATAGGTAATAGAATTGCCATATCTTTTTAGCTTCCACATCCTCAAATAGCCACCATAATCGTATTCTGCCACTTTTCTGTTTATTCCTGCGAAGAGGTAGAATTCATCTTCCAAATTTTTTATCTTTATTCCATTCATTCCTGCTATCATGCAATAATTAGTTGAAGAACAGTTTGGAATTCCAAGAAGGAGAACCGGATCCGGATTTTGATATTCTCCGAATTTATAATTCACAAGGTCATAATCATAAACTCCGACTCCACAGGAGCTGTCTGTAACCTTTTCCTGCGAAATGAAGGCAAGTGGTAAAAGGGAGAAGATGTGTTTTGGAAGTCCACATCCATCTATCTGGACAATTCTGTCTGTCTGCATTATATTCAATGGGTCCAAAATGCTTACTGAATAAGCTGTGTTTTCCTCAACGAGAAACCCGGTGATTCCCTCTACATATATCTCAGAGGGTCTGAATGGTAATGAATTTATGTTGTTCCACTTTGACGCAATAGGTGTTATAAGCGAAGGATAGGTTGCAGCAAAAACATACACCCCTCCTCCTTCTCCGTTCATGTGTAAGTATCCATTGTCGGAAAACTGGAGCTCTCCCTTTGATTCATCTCCGTGATAAACATCTATAAGTTCCATCTTCCAGGGTTCCGTTGCGGGAGCATGGTATATCAGAATAGATGGGCTTTTGGGAATTTTACCTATAGTAGGTATCCACCTTCCCGCCGATGTAGAAAGGTATATGAAGAGGTCATCTGTTATCCTTCGCGGATATACATCCGATATCCCGAGTTCAACGGTGATAGCTGAGCTCAAAGGCTCTACATAAGGGTAAACTTCAAAGGTGTTTTCAGGACTACTTACCGAGCATCCACAGGAATTATAAATCTCTCCTCCTATTTTGTATAAGCCTGTTTGAGAGAATATGAAGTTTTTGGTGCTATAGGGTCCACATTCTTCAAAAATCTTCACTCCGTTTCGTTCCTCCTTCCAGCAATAGGTAAGGGGTTGATTGTAAATATCTCCTGCCTCTATATGAAGGTCACAACCCTGCCCTGGATTTAATTCACACCATGATTCTAAACAACAGGAATTTCCTATATACTTGACAAGGGGATATGGACATTCTACCACCCCAATATAAACATAAGAAGTATATGGGACTGGAGATTCACAGTTCTTTGCTCTGGGAATGGAGGTTACAGAAATTTTGAACTCTCCCTCTCCAAAGGAATGACAGAACTCTTTATCAGGCTCTACTACATCAGTAGAACCGTCTCCGTAATCTGCCATGTATATTGCTTCAAAATTTTTCATATTGCAGGATTTGTCAAAAGGGATAACTCTGGGATTCTCAATAAAAAAACAGAATTGTATTTCATTATTGCTCTTACAATCCATTACCCTCGTTTCCTTTCCGTTTGATACGGAAACTGTAAAAACAACCTTTCCACAACATAAACCTTCTTGAGCATTTCTTTCACACCCACATCCGCTGAAGAACAACCCCATGAAAAGGAATAATATGCCCCCTCTTTTCATATTTTGATTATAAAATATTTTGAATTGGTCTTCAATCATGATATAATGGAAAAAATGGAAATTCTTGAAGGTAAAGAGGAAGTAATAAAAAAGTTTGGCAAATTTTATAAAAAAGGCACAATACTCTTCAGGGAGGGGGAAGAAGGAGACAGAATGTTCATCATTCATCAAGGAAAAGTAAGAGTTTTCAGAACGATAAAAGGAGTAGAAAGAACCCTTGCTGTGCTTGAAAAAGGAGATTTCTTCGGAGAAATGGCAATTTTCACAAAGCGTCCTCGTTCTGCCTCAATAGAAGTAATAGAAGATAGCATACTCATAGAACTTACCGAAAAACAACTTCTGGATTTTATAAAAGAAGAACCGGCAATTGCCTTAAAAATGCTCTCCATTATGGCAAAGAGGCTTGAAAACTCCAATAAACTCGTGGAAAATCTCATTCTCAAAGATGAAAGGACTCAAAGTTTAAATGCACTCATTCAAATTTCAGAGGAAATGGAAAGGCTCGGAAAAAGCGGAGAATGGTTCAGATTTGACCCGCATTCGTTTATAGCAAGGGCTGGAGTTTCTATTGAGACTGCGAAGAAGGTCCTCTCTGTTATTAAAAAAATGGGTTTCATTGATGTGAAGGGAAAGAACATAAAGATAGTAAATCCGGCAAAACTGAAGGAATTTATTAACTTCCTCCTGTGGAGCAGAGCAACTACCAGTGAAAAAATATAGAATAACAGTTAAAGGGAAATTCTCTTCAGCCCATTTTCTCAGAGGCTATAAGGGGAAGTGTGAAACCCTTCACGGGCATAACTACCTCGTTGAATGCACAATTGAAGGAAAAGAAGTGGACGGGCTGGGTATGTTGATGGATTTTAATAAATTAAAAAACCTCCTCTCAGAAGTTCTAAACGAGCTTGACCACAAAAATCTTAACGACTTACCCCCTTTCAAAGAGAAAAATCCAACAGCGGAAAACATAGCAGAGTTCATATACAGAGAGATGAAAGACAGAATTCCGACCACATATCTTCTACATATAAAGGTATGGGAAACAGATGAAAATTGTGCAGAATACGGTGACCTATGAGTGGGATTGCTCTTCTTTCAGGAGGATTGGACTCAACCCTGAGCCTTCATCTGGCAGTAAAAAAGGAAATTTGCAAACTCGCTCTCACATTTGATTACGGACAGATTTCAAGAAAAAAGGAGATTTCAGCCTCTAAAAATATATGCAGAAAATACGGGATTAAACACCTTGTAATAGAACTTCCGTTTCTTAAAAAAATAGGCAAAAATAGTGGTCTCCTTTCGGGAAAGGTTCCGGAGATAAAAAATTTAAGAGATACCTCTAAAGAAAGTGCGAAAAATGTTTGGGTTCCGAATAGAAACGCATTGTTCGCCAACATAGGAGCGAGTTTTTGTGATGCTATGAATTTCAAATGGGTCATCATGGGTTTGAACAGGGAGGAAGGTATGACCTTTCCGGATAATTCAAAGGAATTCGTTGAAAAAATGAACAAACTGTGGGAATCTTCAACCCTTGTTAAGCCCAAACTCTGGGTTCCTCTCATTGATATGAAGAAGGACGAAATTCTAAAGGCCGCTCTTGAAGAAAAAATTGACCTTTTCTCTATATGGGCTTGTTATAAGGCAGGAAGAAAGCATTGCGGGATTTGTGAGTCATGTGTTAGATTGAAAACTGCAATGGAAAAAACTGGAATTTTTGATAGATTCAAAGGGATGTTTGAGAGATGAAGACCCTCTTTCACAAAGAGGAGATATTCTATGATGGAAGCCAGTTAAAAGAGAGGTGGATATATAAAAATTTTGGGATAATGGGAGATGCCTGTGTTTCTTTCATCGGCGGATGCGAGGTGAAGTCAGACTATATGGCAGACCTTGAAGACCTGAGGGAAAAAAAGACTATAAAAGCCAGAAAGATGCTCCATTTTATATCCGAGATATTTTCCTTTCCAGAAAAATCCTGCCCATTGCTTCAGAGGTTATTTGTAGTTGTAATAAAAGAAGGGCTTGAGATGAAAACAGGAAAAAGTTTTTTGAGAAAAGGGAACGACCTTTATCTTGACGAAAAGAAACTCAATATATCCGTTGCCATTCCTTCTATTTCATCATCCCTTATTCACATAGGATTAAACATTGATGGAAGGGGAGCTCCTGTTCCAGTGATAACCCTTCCTGAACTCGGAATAGAGCCGGAAAGTTTTGCTGTTGAAACTCTTGAAAAAATGAAGGTTGAATTTGAAGATTCTCTCAAAGCCATATACAAAGTTCGGTCTGAAAGGTGAAAGGGTATATAAGCGAGGGTTTTGTTTCAATTCAGGGAGAGGGAGAGTTGGCTGGAAAACCTCAATTCTTCTTGAGATTTGCCGGATGTTCAATAAGGTGTAAATTCTGCGACACAAAGTATGCATGGAAAAGAGAAGATGGTTTTTTGATAATCCTCCCGAACGGGAAAAAAAGGCTAAAAAATCCTGTGGACCCCTTAGAACTTGCAAATTTTTTGAATTCAAAGAAGGGGGAGATTCCAGTAAGCATATCAATTACAGGGGGTGAACCGCTTGAACAGATGGAATTCCTTGAAATTTTTCTCAAAAATCTTAAAAACTTTGAAATCCTTCTTGAAACAAACGGGCTTCATCCCGAGATAAAAGATGAGGTTATAAATCTGATAGACATTTTTTCCGTTGACATAAAACTACCATCTTTTGCAGGAAAGGTGATAGATTACTCAATTCATGAGGCGTTTTTAAAGAAGTTGAAAAAGTTCGGCGCAAAGGGATACATAAAAATTGTCTTTACAAAAAAAACAGAGAAGGAAGAAATCAGAAGGGCTTTAAAACTTCTGGAAGACTGCGGAATTTCCTGGAATGTTTATCTCCAGCCCACATCCCCATTTCTTCTGAAGAAAGGTTTAAAATTCATAAGAGAAGAACTTTACCCACTTCACTTGAGAATTCTTCCTCAGATTCATAAAATTTTAAACCTGAGATGAAGAGGTATCCATTAATAATAAACGGCGAGGAGAGGGAAAAGCAAAATTATGTGGAGATAAAAAACCCTTACACAGAAGAAACGATTGCAGAGTTCTCACTTGCTGATGAAAAAGACATTGATGAGGCATGTCATGGAATGGTTCGCTCCTTTAAAAAATTAAGGATGAGTTCATACGAGAGAAGGAGGATTCTCCTTGAAATCTCAAAAAAAATAAGGGAAAGGGCAGAAGAACTTGTTGAATGGGTTGTTAAAGAGGCAGGAAAACCAGTAGCCCTCGCAAGGATTGAGGTTGAAAGGTGTGCTCAGACCTTTGAAATGGCATCAGGAGAGGTTTTAAACTATGGGGGAGAGGTGATACCCATTGATGTAAACGAATGGACTGGCAATTACTTCGGTTTTTTCAGATATGTTCCGAAGGGTCCTGTCCTGGCAATTACTCCTTTTAACTTTCCTTTGAATCTCCTTGCCCACAAAATAGCCCCCGCAATAGCAATAGGTGCTCCCTTTGTTATAAAGCCTGCTCCGCAGACCCCGGTTTGTGCCTATAATTTGTTGAAGATAGCATTTGAATGCGGGCTTCCAAAAGAGTTTGCAAGCCTTATATACTGCACCAATGAAATGGCAGAAAGGATGGTGAAAAGAGAAGAATTTGAAGTCCTTTCATTTACTGGGAGTGCAAAAGTAGGATGGTATCTGAAAGAAATTGCGGGAAGGAAGAGGGTTCTCCTTGAACTTGGAGGGAATGCTCCTGCAATAGTTCACGAGGATGCGGATATAAAGTGGGCTTCAAGGAGGATTGCTCAGGGAGGGTTCATGTATGCGGGTCAGATATGCATATCTGTTCAGAGGGTATATGTCCATGAAAAAATTTATGAAAAATTTAAGGAAGAGCTGATTTCTGAAACAGGGAATTTGAAGGTAGGAAATCCTTTTGAAAGGGATGTTATAGTAGGTCCTTTAATAAACAGGGAAGCAGCAGATAGAATTGAAAGCTGGATTGAAAAAGCAATAAAAAATGGAGCAAAACTTCTAACAGAAAGGAAAAGGGTCAAAAACCTCCTTTACCCTGTTATTCTTGAAAATCCATCTCCTGAAGATGAAGTGGTCTCAGAGGAGGTCTTCGGTCCCGTTATATGCATATTTCCATACAAAAATTTTCGTTCCGCAATTGAAAAAGCAAATGATACAAGGTATGGGCTTCAGGCAGGAATTTTTACAAAGGACATAAATCTTGCCCTTTCTGCCTTTGAAGAACTTGATTACGGAGGTGTCATAATAAATGACTATCCCACATTCAGAACCGACAATTACCCCTACGGAGGTATAAAGTCATCAGGGGTGGGAAGGGAAGGCATAAGGTTTGCAATGCAGGAGATGTCCGAGATAAAGATGTGCGTTATAAGGAAGGGCTGATGTGATTTTCCCATTCGGAATGATTTTTCCATTAGTTATGGCTGTTGGTGCAGGAAAAGAAGCCCCTGATTTTAAGGTAAGGGATATTTATGGAGAAGAAATTGAATTGAAGTCATTTAAGGGTAAAAAGAACATCCTTCTCTTTTTTTCAAGATATATAGGTTGTTCCTGGTGTCAGATGTTTGTCATTGATATTATGAGAAATGAGGAAAAGCTAAAAAGTCTTGATACGGAGGTTATTGTGGTTACAGAGAGTGAGGAAGAGGTTTTAAAAAGGTTTGCCCCTCCGAAGGAAAAGTGCTTTTTAAGGATGGTATCTGACCCGGAAAAAAAAAAATTATACAAGTTATACGGGGTTGATATAAAGGGAAAAATTTTCACAGGAAAGGTTATTACAGAATCCATCAGGTTCTTGAAGTATATAAAGGACTATAGATGGATTAAAGGAGGGCTTAAAGGAGATTCAAGACAGGCACCTGCCTGCTTTGTGATAGGAAAAGATGGAGTTATTAAATTTTCCTTCCTCGGAGAAGGAATAGCAGACCATCCATCTATAGACGAAATCATCAAACTTCTTGAATTGATGGAGAAATAAAAGCTCTCAAAATAAATCTAAAAAATTCCACCTTCATCGCTATTGTTTTCAATTTTGTGCATTAGATGAAAGGCAGGATTTTCTCCGTTTTTAAAGATGGGGTAGGTTTGCGAGTCTCACTAACAAATCCTTTCCTTCAGCTCCTTCAACTGGCAAAGTTCCTTCTTTTCCTTTGACTCTTCAAAATATAATACACAAAATTAATAACAGTGTGCAAAATACTGAGAAAGGTGATGGAGGAGTTTTTGAAGTCATCTCTTCCTTAAGTTTATTTCACTGATATAATATAATAAAAGAAATAAAAAGGGTTATTGAAAAAATGGATGTATTATGTAGATATGGAATTTTTGAAATTCTTACTGAAGAGGATTTAATATCAAAATCTCTTATAGAATATGGTGAATGGGCGCAGATTGAGATAGAAACCCTTGCCAAGTTTATTAAACAGGGGGATAAGGTTATAGATGCTGGTGCTTACATTGGCACTCATACAATTGCTTTTTCTAAGATAATAGGAGAGGGTGGAAAGGTTCTTGCCTTTGAGCCTAATCCTGTTGCTTTCAAATTGCTAAAAAGGAATTGCGAAAGAAATTCCTTAAATAATGTTGAATTGCTACCATTTGCATTGGGAAGCCATGATGGAGAGGTAAACCTTGTAATTCCTGATGAAAACATTGGAGGGAGCTATGTAGTAGGTATTAACGAAAAAGTAGGTATCTCTCACAAAGTCCCTGTTGAAGTGCGTAGACTTGATTCTGTAGTAAAAACCCAGCAAATAGATTTTATCAAAGCAGATGTAGAAGGGATGGAGTATGAATTATTAAAAGGGGGAGAGAAATTGATAGGTATGTTTTTCCCTATAATTTTTCTTGAAAGTAATAACCTTCAGCATTCTGCACCAATTTTAGAATGGGCAAAAAAATGGAATTATCTTGTTTATGGAGTGATAACCCCTGCATATAATGAGAAAAATTATAGGGGTTCTACTACAAACATTTTTGGAGAATCTAAAGAATGTGGGCTTTTGCTTATTCCCAAACATAAAATAGCTGAATATGAAGATAGTTTATATTTTCTTAATCTTCCAAAAATAGAATCCCTTGACGATCTCGCATTACTTTTATTACACAAACCTCAATACCCTTATGAGGTATTAAAAAAAACAAAAGCTGGTTTGAAACTCGGCATAAATTATCACTCTCCCATTATTTTTTCTTTGATTGAGGAAAAGAAAAAAGAAATTGATGAGCTGAATCAGAGAATTATGGAAAAGGAAAGGGAAAAGGAAGAGCTGAATCAGAAGTTAATAGAGAAAGATAAAGAAATTGAAGGGTTAAATCAAAAACTGATGGAAAAGGAAAGGGAAAAGGAAGAGCTGAATCAGAAGTTAATAGAGAAAGATAAAGAAATTGAAGGGTTAAATCAAAAACTGATGGAAAAGGAAAGGGAGATTGAAGGCTTTTATGCTTCTACATCCTGGCGAATCACGGCTCCTTTGAGAGCGGCTAAGAGGGCTATTGTTCGCATCATTCAGTTTTTAAAATTGTGGTTTAGATGGTCAAGTCACAGGATGACACTCCATACCCTTCGGGATTTAATTCCTGAGGGAAATGAAATTTTTAGAAGTTGTGGAAACTCTCCTCAATTCGTTATTTCTTCAAATAAAAAACATCTTCCATCAGGCTGGGTATATATCTCCCTTTCCATAGAATACCTAGATGTTAAAGAGATTTCTCCTTCTCCCAAACTTGTGCCCGATAATTGGTCGGGATTTAAAGAAGAACTGGCGGTATCTCTTCCTTTTGTGAAAAAGGGAAAAATAAAGACTGTGGCGAAATTTCCCGAGCGGGTAAGGGCAATTCGTTTTGACCCCTGCAACTCTTCGGGGGTCTTTTTGGTTAAGAAACTGAAAATTGTTGAAATTGGAAAGATTCAGGTTGGAATTCTTCTTTTATGGAGACTTATAAAGCCATTTCTTCTTCATCCTGCTCAACTCATTCGGAATATAGTAAAAGCCCTCTCCATTTTAAAGAGTGGAGGATTTAATACACTGAAGGAGAAAGTGGTTTCAAAAGCCACCCATCAATGGGAGATAGAACCATCTCCTTCCAAGAAAATTGAATTCTCTGCAAAGTCTGAAGAATGGTCTCCATGGGAAGATTATTATCTCCTTTCAAAGAGAATAAAAGAAATGGAAAAAGAAAGGCTGAACAACCTTACTCTCATTCCTCCAAAAATTTTCAATATAGATGAAAGGAAACTTAAAAACTATATAGAAAAACTTGATTTCCCGCACTATGAGGCTCCGCTCGTGTCTATTATTATTCCAGTTCATAACAACATAAAACTCACAATAGAATGTTTGCTTTCTATTATCACTTATACAAAGGAGATTCCCTATGAAATAATTATTGTTGACGATGCTTCTACAGATGAAACTGAGGCATTGCTATCAAAAGTTAAAAATATAAATTACATGAGGAATTCGGAGAGGAAAGGATTTGTCCATTCCTGCAACAACGGTGCAAAAATGGCAAAGGGAGAGTTTATAGTTCTTCTCAACAATGATACACAGGTTACTGAAAACTGGCTTCCACCTCTTATAAATACATTTGTTTCTCATGAGAGGACAGGAGTGGTATCCCCAAAGATAATCTATCCGAATGGTAGACTTCAGGAGGCTGGATGTCTTATCAATCCTGATGGGTCAACGAAGCTAATTGGACTTTTTGATGACCCGAATCTCCCGAGGTATAATTACATCAAAGAAGTTGATTATTCCTCTGCTGTGTGCATGGTAATAAAAAAAGAGTTATTTGATGAAATAGGAGGTTTTGACGAAGATTTCTCTCCAGGTTATTGCGAGGATGTAGACCTTTGTTTAAAGGTTCGCTCCAGAGGATTTCGTATTTTATATAACCCGAATTCCGTTGTCGTCCATCACCTCAGTGCCACATACGGGAAGATAGACCCTTCCTACAAATTTTCTCTCGTTATCTCCAATCAGCAAAAATTGTGTGAAAAGTGGCAGAAGGAGATTGATAACTTGAACAGGATAAAGCTTATAGCCTTTTATCTTCCCCAGTATCATCCTATTATAGAAAACGATATATGGTGGGGAACAGGATTCACAGATTGGAATAAGGTTGTAAGTGCAAAGCCAAACTTTGTGGGGCATTATCAACCTCATATACCATCCGATTTAGGATTTTACGACCTGAGAGTGCTTGAGGTTATGGAACAACAGGCAGAACTCGCTAAAAAATATGGAATTTACGGTTTCTGTTTCTATTATTACTGGTTTGGAGGAAAGAGATTACTGGAAATGCCCCTTGAAAGACTCCTTGCAACAGGTAAGCCAGATATCCCATTCTGTCTGTGCTGGGCAAATGAAAACTGGACAAGAAGGTGGGATGGTATGGATAATGAAATTTTAATGGCGCAATCCTATGACGACGATGTAGCGGTAATAAAGGATGTTATGCGTTATATGAGGCATCCAAACTATATTAGAATAAAAGGAAAACCGCTTTTTCTCGTGTACCGGGTGAATCTTTTTCCAGACATCAAAAAAACAGTGAGTGTATGGAGGGAAGTCTGCAAAAAAGAGGGGATTGGGGAAATATACCTTGCGATGGTTAATTCCTTTGAAAATGCAATTAAAAATCCTGACCCGAGCAAATATGGCTTTGATGCTTCTGTTGAATTTCCCCCCCATGGATTTGCTATCCCCATTCCTCCTCCCGGAGAAATTCTAAACCCGGACTTTAAGGGGGTTGTAAGTGATTACAGGGAGACTGTTCTTAAATATATACAGAAGGAAATTCCTGCCCATATTCATTTTCGGTCGGTCCTTCCAAACTGGGATAATACTCCGAGGCGTCAAAATGATGGGTATATCTTTCATTATTCTTCACCTGGGGCTTATCAGGCATGGTTAGAGAAAATGATTGAAATCACAAGGGAACAAAACGGTCCAGAGGAAAGAATTATATTTATCAATGCATGGAATGAGTGGGGCGAAGGTTGCCATCTGGAACCTGACAGGCGCTTTGGACATGGATACCTTGAGGCAACCAGGAACGCTCTTGAAAAGCGAATCCTGTGCGATGAAGGAGAATAGCCTCGTGTTAGTAGGTCATCCTTTTGCACCGATAGGAAGGGGAGAGGATGTCCGGTGTATTTTCCGCTCATTAAAGAAGGTAGGAGTTGCAGTTTCTATTTATGACATTTATTCTTTTTATAAGCCCGATGAAGGAATGAAAAGGGAGTTTTTCTCATACCTTACCTCCAAATTGGGGTCGGTTAACATATTTATAATAAATGGTGACGAGGTAAAGCCCGTCATGGAACATCTAAGGGAGAAAATAAAAAAGGACTCTTACAACATTATATATCCTCAATGGGAGCTTGGTATTTATCCTCAAGAATGGGCTGATGCCCTGAATCTTTTTGATGAAATATGGGCTCCATCAAGATTTGTTTTTGAATCAATAAGTAAGAAGGTAGCAAAGCCAGTTTTTCATATGCCTCTCCCCACAGAAGTAAAAATTTCCTATTTTCTCGGAAGGAGATATTTTGGAATTCCTGAATTTCCATATATTTTTTTATTCTTCTTTGATATGAGATCATACATTCAGAGAAAAAATCCATTTGGGCTGATTGCAGCTTTTGAAAAGTTGTGTTCCATACGTCCGAATAAAGACTTCAGACTTGTTATAAAGTTATCAAGAGGAGAAGAAGCAAAAAAAAGAAGTGATGACCTTCAGCGTTTTATTTCCTTAATTGAAACCTCAAGATGGAAGGATAGGATAATTATCATTGATAAAGTGCTGACAGATAATGAAATAAAGAATCTGGTAAGGTGCGCAGATTGTTTCGTATCCCTTCACAGGTCAGAGGGATATGGAAGGGGATTGGCAGAGGCTATGTTTCTTTCAAAACCAGTGATAGCAACAGGTTATTCAGGAAATCTTGACTTCATGAATGATGAAAACTCAATCCTCATAGGTTATAAACTTATAGATGTAGGAGAAGGAGATTATCCTCATTCAAACGGACAGGTATGGGCTGAGCCAAATATAGAAGAAGCTGCGGAATGGATGGCAAAATTAGTAGATGACCCTGAGTTTGGAAGAAAATTGGGCGAGAAGGCAAGCAGGCACATAAGAACCCATTTCGGCTTAAGGGCAAGTGGATTAAGGTATATGGAAAGGCTCAGAAGAATTTTTGAGGAAAAAATGAATGCCTAAACTTCTTAACAAAATTGTTAAAAACACTTCGGAAGGGTATTTATTCCTTCTGCAATGCGGCAATTTGATGAATTATTTAAAATGAATAAAATAACAGTATGCTTTTAAAAAGACTGATAAAGTATAAAAATTTATTTTTCATTTTATTATTTTGTTCACTTTATGTTGGTTTGAGCAGCATTTACCCCACATTACCAGGCTTATATATGGACGAGGTAATAAGAAAAAATCCGGGAATTCATATCGCCTATAAAAATATAGAACCTCCATATCCCTACCATTTTTTTCTTAAGCACTCAAATGGAACAGAATTTCCTCTTATGTTGAAACATTACATAGGAGCCCTCTATGCCTATAGAACTGCTCTAATCACCTCAATTTTTGGATGTTCTCCCATCATTGAAAGATTGGAAAATGTTTTTTTCACCTTCTTAGCCCTTATTTTTACATTTCTTATTGTAAAAAAACTAACCACCGATAGTGTAGCCATTCTCACATGTCTTTTTCTATCAATTGATAACTCTTTTGTATTTTTTTCCAAAATAGCCTTTTTGTCTTATTATTTTTTTAAGGTGTTTCTTATATATCTTCTTTTTCTTTATGAAAAATATAACAATCCCATCCTTTTATATTTATCAGGCTTATGGGCGGGTATAGGAGTATGGGCGAGAGCAGATTTTATTATAATTCCTACCAGTATTGGATGTGCTTTCTGGTTTATGGGCAGAGAAATTCCAAACTCCGAAAAAATTAGAAAAGTATATATTTTTATGAAAGGATTTGTGCTCGGGGTATTTCCTTTTCTTCTTTATAATTTATTCACATCCTTCAATACATTCAGACCTATGTTTAAGGCTCTCCTTACTATAGATGCATATAATCTAACTCCTATGGATGAGAGGCGTCTTCCTCCTTTTACTGAAAACCTTTTTGTTAAATTTGAAAAGCTTGCTCATATTTTAAATGGTGGAGCATTTAATCATCTCGTGGCGAATGAAAACCCAATAGGAATTCCCTGGCTGTGGTGTGGATATTTAATTGGAACTATTCTGGCACTTTATAAAGGAGCTACAACCAAAGAAGAAAAACTAAAAAAGGCTATAACTATTTCTGCAATATTCGGAGGGACGATATTGTTCCAAATAATTATCATTCCTCAAGCAAATCAGTATCACCATCTTATACAAATTTTCCCTATACCCCAGCTTTTTATGGCCATTACTATATATTTTTTCTTTCTTCACAATACCTCGCGGGTTAATTGGAGAAGATTGTTAGCCATTATTTTATGTACTGGAATGATATGCTCTCAAATTTTATTAGATATCAATACAATATTGCTTCTAAAAAGAACAGGAGGGAGGGGAAATTGGTCTGATGCTATTTATTCACTTTTTGATTATGTCCAGAAAAACAAAGAAAAAAAATTTATCATAATGGATTGGGGAATTTCTTCTCAACTTTATTATATGTCTTGTGGGAAAGCAAAAATAAAAGAACTTTTCTGGAGTGATCACTTACAGGTGCCTGTTCTCAATTCCTATCTTAGAAATAAAAATAATCTATTTGTTTTCCATGCGGATAAATTTCAATGGAGAAAAAATCTAAAGAAGTTATTTTTTGAATATGCTGGAAAAAATGTTAACTTGGTAAAGCAAGTTTTTAATAGAGAGGGGGAAAAAATATTTGAAATTTATGAAAATTATACTAATGAAAAAATAGTAGACCTCAGGACACTCAAACACTATATCTCTTTTTCAGAAAAAGGGCATGAAAATCAGCTTTATGGTGATTGGTATTCTATTGAAAAAATCAAGGAAACCTTTTTCAGATGGACGGGAAAAAAATTCGGTTTTTATCTTGATAACTCAAAAAAATATGACAAAATGGAAATAAGGGGGTATTCCAGGGTAGACAAAATAGAAGAAGAAGCTGTGGAGATGAAGTTATTTATAAATGACAAATTTGTTTTCAGGCACAGGTTTGAGAAGAATGGGGAATTTTTGCTTTCTATTCCCCTTCCACCGGAGATAAAGAAGGAGAAGATTCTTAAAGTGGAAGGAGAGCTTGATAAAACCTTTAGAGCTCCTCCTGACATAAGAGACCTTGGATTGCTGATAACTCATATAGAGCTGAAGAGATGATTTTCAAAATTTTCTGGATAATAGAAAATGCAGTGATTTTTTCAATATTTATTCTATCCATTTTTGTTTTTGGAGATTTTGTATTTCAGAGACTGCGGTTAAAAGGGGTAAGCAATGGAGGGAGGATTGCCCTTTCTATCGGGCTTGGTATAGATTTTTTCTATTTTATCATATTTTTTCTTTCCCTTCTAAAATTATTTTACATAGAGATTGTGATAGGGGTTGTGGTAATTTTCTTCATTATTTTTCATAAAACCATTTTAGATAGTTTGAGATTTTTAAAGGATGTTTTGAAAGGAAACAAAAAAATCCTTCTATTTATCCCTATCCTTTTGCCATTCTTTTTAACCCCATTTTATCTACCAAATAGAGGATTTGATGCTATATGGTATCATTACCCGCTGGCGATAGAGTATATAAGAACCCATTCATTCTATATTTATAATCCTGACATAACCGGCATTACTTTTCCCCATTTTACTGAGGTCATATTTGCCTTTCTATTAAAAACAGGAGGATGGTTATTTACCCATCTCTTTGAGTTCACATGTTTCTTCATTTCAGCAATTGTAGTAAAGGAAATGGGCTTAAGGTTTTCAAAGTGGATTGGAATAATAGGAGGGATAATATGTTTTGCGAATCCATACGCTCTATATGTTGGAGGGATAGGATATGTAGAGGGGGGGCTTGTTCTTTTTTGTGCTTTATCCTGTTTTTCCTTTCTCCTTTTTTATGAAACACAGGAGAAAAAATGGATTGTTTTGACTGCACTATTTTCTGGTTCAGCAGGTGCAATAAAATATACAGGTCTCCTTTATCTTCCATGGTTTGCGCTCGGGATACTTATATTTTCAAAAGAGGATAGATATAAAAATTTCCTTTTATTTTCATTATTTTCAATCCTTTTTCCTTTTCCATACCTTTTGAGGAATTTTATAAATACAGGAAATCCATTTCATCCGTTTTTTACAAAATCAGGAGTTCCATTAAGGTCTTTTCCTTCAAATATATTTTTTCTTTTTATCCCATATCATGGTTTCATTGTCCAAAAATATGGACCATATAAGTTCCTTCCTTCTACTCTCCATTTCCATTATTTCCTTTATATTACATTCTCTCCCTTTTTTGTTCTCCTTTTTCTTTTGTTCAAAGAAAAAAAATTCAGAGAATTATTCCTTTTCTTTTCCCTCTTCAGCCTTTTCTATATTATAATATGGCTATATCAAGCGCCTGAGATAAGATATACTTTTCCTTTAATCCCACAGAATTCCTTTCTTATCTCAATGCTTATAATGAGAATTTTTTCTTTTTTCAAAAAAGATTTTTTTAAAACAAGGTTTTTATGGGGTATTTTTATTCTTTTATTGACCTTTCCAGCATGGTGGTTTCTTTATCACTTCAAAAAGCATTATCCTCAATTTTCACCTTCTCCGCATCCCGGAGTTCCCTATGCATACATATTTCTGAATACCATCTCAAACGAAAAAGATGTCCTTTATGCCATCAGAGACGAAAATTTAAGAAGTCTTTATAAAGGGGAAAGCTTTGTACACCATTACGGGGCTCTTAATTTTTCTTTTCTTTCAAATCCTGAAAAGATGTCTGAAATACTCCGCTCATTGAATGCCAAATATTTCATCATTGGACCCCGAGTTGGGGGCGATTTATTAAAACTTTCAAAAACCTATTTTCTCAATAAGAAGTTTTTAATCATTTACGGAGAGCCTTATAGAATTCTGTTTAAGGTTCTTCCGGATGGAAGAGAAGATTATGAGTTTTCTCAAAATTTCCTTCTCAATCCTTTCTTTAAGGAATTAAAAGATGGAAAGCCAAATTTCTGGGGGGTTGAAAACTTCCAGCTACTTAAGGAAAGCGATTCTCTTCTTTTACCTTCAAAATCTTCTGCTCTTCAGGTAGTTTCTGTTC
>Ga0272445_1000133_pt1 | contig 73173 bp, 72 predicted proteins | sample YNPCB0031_FD_194404 | JGI IMG/M metagenome (GOLD analysis project Ga0272445, IMG submission 194404) | Hot spring sediment microbial communities from Yellowstone National Park, WY, United States - YNP-CB-003-1 | ecosystem: Environmental > Aquatic > Thermal springs > Hot (42-90C) > Sediment...
TCTGTGGTTTTTAGGATGTGAAGTTGAGTTAATGTAAAATAAGTTATGAAATGTTTTAAATTATTTAGGTTATGATTTCTTTTAAGGGTAAACTTTATCCTTAATTTGCATATTGAATTATTTGAAAGCTGTTTAATAGTTTATGTGTATGAGAAGCATAAAGAATTTGTATCCGATTATTATTTATTTATTTGGGAAATGTTGGATTGGATTCTTCTTAGGCCTGATGCTGTTGATGTTTGGAGGAATAGGGATGTAAAAAATAGGCTTAGATGGTATTATGAAGTTATGACTGATAGGAAGCCTGCAAAGTTTCTTATTGTTAAACGTATACCAGTTGATGAGGATCCAAAAAAATTAAATGAGAATGAACTTTGGCGTTTGCATGATAGATTGAGTATGGATTTTAAGAAAGTTTGGAAAGAGATTGATGATAATTCATTGCGATTGGCTGATCTACATGAACCAAAATATAGTTATTTGGATGTGAAGATCGAGCTTGCTAAAAAATTGCTTACACCATGTAGGTTTTGTGAAAGAAGATGTAAGGTTGATAGAACAAAGGAATCTAAAGGATTTTGTAGGTTAGGTTATGATAGTTATGTGGCATCATATTTTCTTCATATGGGTGAAGAAGCACCATTAGTTCCAAGTGGAACGATATTCTTTTCTGGTTGTAGTTTTAGATGTGTATTTTGTCAAAATTGGGATATAAGCCAATATCCTACATCTGGTTTTAAAGTTACACCAGAGATGCTTGCAAATATTGCGACTGAGCTTAGAATAAAGGGAGCGAAGAATATTAATTATGTTGGAGGGAATCCTGATCAACATCTGCATACAATCATGGAGTCACTCAAATATTTAGAAATTAATGTTCCATTACTTTGGAATAATAATGCATATACAAGTCTTGAGGGTATGAAATTACTCCTTGATGTAATAGATATACATTTACCCGATCTTAAGTATGGAAACGATAAATGCGCATCTAGATTATCAGCAATTACAAGATATTTTGAGATTGCCACAAGAAACATTAAAATGATATGTGAAAACAATGATCCGATAATTATAAGACATCTAGTTCTTCCAAATCATATTGAATGTTGCACAAAGCCTGTGCTTGAATGGATTTCTAAGAACTGCCCTAATGCTTTAATCAATGTGATGGATCAATATAGACCAGAATTCATGGTTGCTAATAATCCTGATCGTTATCAAGAAATTTCAAGACGATTAAATAAGCAAGAAATAAATAGGGCGTATTCACTAGCTAAAGAATATAATTTATTGTATGAACCTATATCATAAAATTACAAAGAAAATCTGACTGGCTACAAAAAGGCTACTCCACATTCTGGGCAAAACTTCGCAGCAATTGGTGCTACATGACCATTTTTACACCATTTAAGTTGAACTCCACAGTTTGGACAAAACTTTGCATTTTGAGGAACTGAAGATCCGCAGGAAGGACATTTAGGTTGATATGTTGTTGGTTGCTGCGATTGAGAGACTACTGATGCGGCTGGTGCTGATGGAGGTGGAGGAGGTGGGGTTGTTGGAGCAGGTGTTGCTGGTTGTTGTGCCTGAGGTGTTGGTTGTTGTAAGAGTGGTGGTATCAAGACTATACCTGAACCTATGGCAGCGCCGGGACTTTTACCAAGGCTTTCTGCAGCTTTATCTATAGTTTCCATTTGTAGAACAGTTTGTCCTGCCACTCCACTTCTAAGCCAGAATAGTCTATCCCTCCAGACTGGATCTGTTACATCAATGCCTTCAAATTTTATTGCTGGTATATCAATACCAATCTCCATGAAATCTTCCCTTAATTTATAAGTCATTTCTTTTGTTACGTTATCAAGATTTTGATATAGATCATAAATGCTATAATTTGAAATATTTTTCATTGCGCGTTCGTTGAAATAGCCTCTTAAGTAGTTGTTTAATTCGTCTGTCGTATAAAGACTTTGAGCACCAACTACTTTGTTTACGAATACGCTCACATCACGTACTTCAAACCAAAAAGATCCATTGAATGCTATTGGAGCAAGCTCTCTTGTCTGACTTCTTCCACCAAATTTACCCTGAAATCTTTTTAATGAAACAAAAATTACTGTGGCTACAAATGGTGTACGTCCGCCATGAACAAGTTTAGTAAGACCTTCAAGTACAGGGAAATTAAGAGTTGTTAAGACGTGACGACCAGCATTGAAAACTGCATAAACCTTGCCATCTCTATAAAATACTGCAGCTTCATTCTCTCTAACAATTAACTCAGAACCTGTATCTATTTCTTCGCTTGGATATTTATATACTATCTCGTTTGGTTGTGGATTATCCCAAACTATAACTTTTGGCACACTTTCTCACCTTATTTATTCTGTTGACCAATTATAAGCATTTCTCTTTGTTGAATTAATTGAGAGATTTCATCGCAAATTTTATTGATAGTAGATATTGTTTCTTGAATAATTTTAGGATCGGGATTGGAGGAAATATTCTTAAGTGTTTGTGCTTTTTCAACTATGTCATTTACTTTAGGTATTAGTGTCTTATCAATATTAAGGAGATTATTAAGTATATCCTCCCATACTTTAATTCTGTCAAAAAGCCCAGAATATCCTGTTGGTGTATATTTAATTTTATCAGCCATTATTCTTAATTTTCTTGCTGAATTTTCTAATTCATCAGCAGCCTTAAGACCTGCACTTTCAAGGACATCGGCTTGGGTTTCTTCAATAATATTTAATGCTTCAAGTAGTTTCATGTTTAAATATTGTCTTACTAATCTATCATCTTCTCTAATTAGTTCTTTAATCTTATAACCTCTAAAACCAGGTATGAGAACCTCAATTTTCTCAAGTGTGCCTAATGATTTGTCCACTAATAGCACCAACATAAGTTAAGATATTAATTAATATTAAGTTTTCCTAATTGTTGTTTATTTAAATACATAGATGTTTTTACTAATGATACAACTATTTTATTTTATAGTATAAAAATTTATTGATAAAATGAGATTTTTACTAAAATTTAATCTAGAAAGTATTACAAAATTACTTACATTACTATACTGATTAATATTTGTATTCAATATATTTATGATTAATCTAGTTTTGATTATGTTTGAAAATATTTTGTTTCAAAAAATCATATGAGCATAGTTTTTTATTGATTAATATAAATTAGTATAGGAAACATTTATTTAGTAGTGCATATGATATATTATTGGTGAATAGCGTGGAAGCACGCAAAGTGCAAAAATTAGGACAAACATCGTTGGTAGTTACATTACCTAAAAAATGGGTAAATAATGTAAAGTTAAGACAAGGAGACCTTGTATTCTTATCACCAGAGTCGGATGGATCTTTAAAACTTATACCTAAAAAATTAGCTAAAGGTGAGGCTGAGGAAATTACGTATATAATTAATGCAGATTTATGTACAGAACCTCGTATGCTTGAAAGAGTGATTACTGCATGCTATCTTTTAGGATATGATAAAATTGTTGTAAAAACTGAGAAACCAAAATTAGAATTACAACATCTACAGGAAATTAGAAATTCAGTAAATAGACATAGTGAATTAAGTATTTTCGACCAGAAACCTGATATGGTAGTTATACAATGCTTTGTAGATCCTACAAGATTTCCATTACAAAGTCTTATGAAACGTATGGTTAACTTAGTAAACTCAATGTTAAGTTTTATATTACATGCTTTCAGCGGTGGTGATTTAAGTCTTCTTGAAGAAGTTGAATATATAGAGAAGGAAGTAGATCGTCTATATTGGCTTTCACTCAGACAATTATTTCTTGCGCAGAATAATAGAGAGGCTGCTAAGACAATAGGTATTGAAGAACCACTTCAAATACTTGGTAATAGAGCTATAGTAAAAGCGTTAGAGGAGGTTGCAGATAATATTGAGGATACATCAAAGATCGTATTAAAAGTGAGAGATAGTAAAGAAATTCAAGCACGACTTAAGTCAATGGTTGGCTTTGTTCAAGAGATACAAAAGATTTCTGAAGATATACTCAAGGCATTATTCGAGCTAGACTTTAAACTGGCTAACTCAATTATAGAGCGTGTGAGTAATCTGAAATCTCTTAGCGGCTTTGAATCCGTAAGTGAAACATCAAGCGTTACAGAAGCCATCTTATTTGCAAGGCTTTATGAAATTTTAGACCGATACAACCTTATAGCTGAGATAGTAATAAACAGATCTTTAGAAAGACCATCAGAGATTCTAAAAATTGAGAAAATTACTGCACAATCTACATAATTTTTAAAATTTTAATTTTTATTTTTATGGTTTATTGTAGCTCTAATTTATAAATATTGATAAAACGAAAGGTTTTGTGGTTTAGCTGTATGTTTTGATTTTTTATTGTATATTCAAAACTTTCTTATAATATAATTAAACGAAGAGCAGTATGAGAACAAAATTGATCAATGAGGTAAAAAGAGGAATTAATGTTGATCCCAGGTTTAATGAACTTTTGTTCCTGGCGGGGGATCTCTGTCTACTGTTACTAAATAAATGTGACCAGAATTATCTTCAGCTGCCAATATCATGCCTTGACTTGTAAGACCATGTATAACTTTGGGTTGCAAATTATACACAAAAACAAATTTGCGTCCTACAAGTTCTTCTGGTGAGTATTGATCGGCTATGCCTGATATGATTTGTCTTGTTTCTGAACCAAAATCAACTAATAGTTTTATTAACTTGCGTGTGCCTGGTACTGGCTCTGCTGTTTTAATTAATCCTACACGGAGATCAATTTTATTAAATTCATCAATGGTTATCATATTACTCCATTTTATGAAAATATAGCAAATATTTAAGTCTAACATTCTAGAATGATTATTTTTCATATATTAAAATTTTAATTATGATGCTATTTAACAAAGTTATTTAAACTTTTTATTTATAACATGTTAAGATGTTGTTATTATTCTAAGTTTATTTGCATAAATAATATATGAGATAAATATTTTAAATACATATTTAGCGATTTAGTTAATAATGCTTATATTAAATAGATAAGTTTATTTTCTTCTGTACGTATATTTATTTCGTGAGCATCATGTCCCAACAAAAGGAGAGAACTGAAGAGCTTTATAAGCTTGCAGTCGAGTATTCTAAGTTTTATGGTGGAAAAATTATGATGGTTCCTAAAGTTCCAGTACGAACTCTTGATGATTTCTCAATTTGGTATACGCCTGGTGTAGCTGCGGTTTCAAGAGCTATAGCGAAAGATCCAAATTTATCTTTTGAACTAACAAGTCGTTGGAATACTATAGCAATTGTGACTGATGGAACTAGAGTTTTAGGATTAGGTAATGTTGGTCCAGAGGCTGCTATGCCAGTAATGGAAGGTAAAGCATTAATATTCAAGTATCTTGGTGGTGTAAATGCAGTACCAATTACTATTGGTGTGCGTGATCAGCAGGAGTTCTTTAATATTGTTAAAGCGTTAGAACCAGCTTTTGGTGGGTTTAATTTAGAAGACATAGAATCACCTAAATGTTTCTTCTTACTTGATAATCTAAGAAAGACGCTTAAAGTGCCAGTATGGCATGATGATCAACAAGGTACTGCTGGAGCTACTTTAGCAGGACTTTTTAATGCATTAAAGCTTACTGATCGAAAGCCTAAGGATACTAGGGTTGTATTTTTTGGTGCTGGTGCATCTAATATTGCTACTGCAAGAGTGCTTATTACAGCTGGTTTTGATCCTGGTAATTTAATATTAATTGATACAAAAGGTATATTGCATCCAGAACGTGAAGATATGGATGAATTAATGTTACATAATCCATGGAAGTATGAGTTTGCAATAAAAACTAATAAAGATAGGATTAAAGGTGGTCTTAAGGAAGCTCTTAAAGGTGCTGATGTATTAGTTGCAGCATCAAAACCTGGTCCTGGTACTTTTCCAAAAGAATATATTAAGGAGATGAATAAAGATCCCATTGTTTTTGTATTAGCGAACCCAGTCCCAGAAATTTGGCCATGGGAAGCTAAAGAAATGGGTGCAAAAATAGTCGCAACAGGTAGGTCTGATTTTCCGAATCAAGTTAATAATAGTCTTGTGTTTCCAGCAGTGTTCAGGGGAGCGCTTGATGCAAAGGCAGTAACTATTACTGATGAAATGATGGTTGCTGCGTCAGCAGAGCTAGCTAAGTTTGCTGAGGAAAAGGGTATTTCTGAGAATTATATAATACCTACTATGGAGGAGTGGGAAGTTTATCCTCGAGTGGCTGCTACTGTTGCTCAAAAAGCTGTAGAACAAGGGTTAGCTAGGAATAAGATGTCTTGGCAAGAGTTTCATGAAAGAGCAAGACAGATAATTGAAGAAAGTCGTTTAGTGCTCTCGACTTTAGTTAAGAATGGTTTAATTCAGATGCCCCCTAAGGTAGAAAAAATTATATAGGAGGATTTAGAGATGGTGCTTATGGAGAAAAAAGTAATATTTAGGGAAGCAAGGGAAAGTGATGTTGATACTCTTGTCGATTTGGTTGTTAGACTCAAAAGGCTTAATGAAGAATTTGATGCTTTGCTTAAAGTCCGTGAAGATGTTAGGGATAGGGCTAAAGCATATATAACAAATGCTATTAAGGATAAGAATAGTTTAGTGTTGGTGGCTGAATATAATAATAAAGTTATTGGTGTTTTAAAGGCTGATATAAGAGAACGATTCTTTAACGATCCCATGATAGAGGGTTATATAATTGAATTCTATATAATGCCTGAATATAGAAAACAAGGTCTTGGTACGGAATTATTACAATTAGCAATTGAACGATTAAAGCAACGTGGGGCGCAGATTATTGCTGCAGAATTTCCATCACAAAACAAGATTGCTGTAGAATTCTATACAAAACAAGGATTTAGACCGATAATTAATATTCATGCAAAACAAATCTAAATTATTTTTTTCTTTCTATCAGTCTTTTATATTTAAATGTAATACGTTCATAACCTTCTACTCGTTCACCTTTGTGGCCACTTACTATTAATATATTATTACCTAGAATCTCAACATTATATTCAGGTTCAACCTTAATTATTTTCATGTTATGAGGGAATACCCAGTATGCTGTATAATCATAATCTAAAACTTCAGGTTCATAATGATTTTCGAAGACATTCGTTCCATATTTTAATGTACCTTTAAAGTGTATTATGAATGTTATAACTGGGTTTTCTGGAGTGCCTCTGTGTTCGAGATTTACAGCTATCACTGTTGGTTGAGTTTGTATACCATTGATTAGAATTTCTTCTTCATTTAAAAAGCTCTGCATATTATCTACTAACCTCTGCATTTCTTCTTCATATTTATCCTCATTTTCTAAAATACTAAGATAGTAATGTTCAGGGTCATAATAATCAAATACTATTATTTGTGTAAATAAACCGTCATTACTAACAGTAAAAAACCCTTGACCATATAAAGGTGTTAACTTTCTAGGAATTCTCATCTTCTCATCTACTATATTAAACACTCACTTAAAATTATTCCCTATTAATGAAACTAAAAGTTATCTTCACTAACTTTTTTCACTCTAAAGAACAAAGTTTCTTATGCATCACTAAAAAAGTAAGATTTAGTAAAAGGTCTTCGGACTAGAGATAATATGAATTTGATTATGTCTACTAAAAACATTAACAAGTCTAATGAGATGTTAATGTTCTATGAAGAACATTAACTAGAAGTTCAATTCACATAATTTCTTATGCGTTGTGATGCGGGCCCGCGGGGATTTGAACCCCGGATCTCAGGCTCCGAAGGCCTGGGTCCTAGTCCAGCTAGACGACGGGCCCTATGAATAATTTATTAAACGTTCCTTATAATTTTAAGGTTTATAGTATGCTTTTGCAGAGATTAAGATTATGTAAAAGTTGTTATAACTAGGTGCAAATATAATTTTTAAATGTTTATATTTTTACAATAATATGGTTAGTGTGGTAGTAATGATGAAGGTATTGGTATTAGGATATGGGTTTATAGGTTCTGTTATAGTCAATGATTTAGTTGCATCTAATTTAACATCGTTGATTGGTGTTGCTGATTCTAATTATGAAATTATAAAAAATCTACATGGTGAAAAGATTGATGCTGTTCATATTGATGTTAATGATAAAAATGAATTAGTTAAACTCATGAAAAATTATGATATTGTCATTGGAGCATTACCAGGTTTTCTTGGTTTTAAGGCTGAAGAAGCTGCAGTTATGGCTGGCGTGAATATGGTTGATATTTCTTACATGCCTGAAGATCCATTTCAGCTTAATTCTAAAGCAATTGATGCTGGTATAACTATAATACCAGATTGTGGTGTTGCGCCAGGTTTAAGTAATTTGCTTGTTGGTTATGGTTATTCTCAGTTTGACAGTGTGAGATCTGTTAAAATATTTGTTGGTGGATTACCGAAAAGACCTATACCACCCCTTAATTACATTATAACATGGTCTTCTGAGGATCTAATAGAAGAATATACAAGGCCTGTGAGAATAATTAAAAATGGTTCTCTCTTATATGTTGAGCCACTTACAGGTGTTGAATTGATTAGATTTGAGGGTTGGGGTGAGTTTGAGGCTTTCTATACTGATGGGTTACGCACACTCTTAAGAACATTTGGAAATAAGGTTGATGAGATGTGGGAAAAAACTTTAAGATATCCTGGTCATGCTGAAAAAATCATTTTACTTAAAGAGTTAGGCATGTTTGATGTTCAACCATTAGATATTAATGGTGTAAAAATTGAGCCTAGAAAAATCATTATAAAATTACTTGATAAAAAATTAAGGATAAGAGAGCAAGATATGCTTCTTTTGCGTGTAATATTAAGTGGAGTTAAAAACGGTTTACCAGTTAGTAGATTGTTTGAAGTTATTGATGTATATGATGAGAGGAAAAACATAACAGCGTTATCTAGAACTACTGCATATACTGCTACAGGTGTCGCATTGCTTCTTGGAATGAAAATGATAAAGGAGAAGGGTGTGGTACCACCAGAATTTTTAGGGCTTAATGAAAAGTATATGAAATATTTGTTGAGACATCTTTCTGAAAGAAATATTCATGTATATGAAAAAGAGATTGTTGAAAGAAATCTAAGTTAATTACTGATAAGTTAACGAGTTGGATTTATTTACATGTTTTTATTTGTATAGTAGAGTAGTCGTGGTTTTGAAGGATTTTTCAAGGTCATTGGTTGAAGCTGTAAAGCGCTTCATGGGAAGTTCTGGTGATGAGGCTGCAATAAGGGAATTCATTAGAGAAATTCAAAGAGCGTTAATTAGGGCTGATGTTAACGTTTCACAAGTTCTTGAGCTTAGTAAAAAGATAGAAGCGGCCTCAAAAAGGAGTGATATCCCGCCTGGTTTTACTAGAAAGGATGCAGTATTAAAGGCTCTTTATGAAGAATTAATTCATCTTTTAGGTGGTGAGCAAGCTTATCGTGTACCTATCGAACCTAGTAAAGCAAATGTTATAATGATGGTAGGTATTGAGGGTTCTGGTAAAACGACTTCTGCCGCTAAATTGGCACGATATTATAAGATGAAAGGATATAAGGTTGCTCTTATTAGTGCTGACACTTATCGTCCTGCAGCTTATGATCAATTAAAGCAGCTTGCTGAGCAGATTGGTGTTCCTATATATGGAGAACCAGGTTCTAAGGATCCAATTTCTATTGCTAGGCATGGTGTTGAGAAATTTACTAAGGAGGGTTATGAGGTTATAATTGTTGATACCGCAGGGCGTCATAAGGAAGAAAAGGGTCTTATTGAGGAAATGAAGCAAATTGCTAGTGCAATAAAACCCAAGCATGTAATGTTAGTGATAGATGGTACTATAGGTCAGGCTGCGTATCAACAGGCTAAAGCATTCCATGAAGCTACTAAAATAGGTAGTATTTTTGTATCAAAGCTTGATGGAGCGGCTAGAGGGGGAGGTGCGTTAAGTGCTGTTGCTGCTACCGGCGCTCCTATCTCTTTTATAGGAACTGGTGAAAAGATTGAGGAGATCGAAGCGTTTGAACCATCAAGTTTCATTAATAGATTACTTGGCATGGGTGATTTGAAATCTCTTGTTGAGAGAATGAAAGAGGCTGGTGTTGAGGCTAAGGTTAAGCCATCAGAGATTTTTTCAGGTGATTTTACATTAAAGGATATGGTTGATCAAATTATAGAGGTACGTAAAATGGGGCCTCTCAGTAAATTGCTTAGTATGATACCTGGTATGGGTTATGGAAATTTACCTGATGAAGTGCTTGAGGGTGCTGAGCGAAACTTAGATAAATGGTCAGCAATAGTTAATTCAATGACTAAAGATGAATTAGAGAATCCTCATATTATAGATAAATCAAGAATTAGACGTATTGCAAGGGGATCTGGTACATCACCTAAGGAGGTTCAAGCGTTAATAGATCAGTATTTTATGTTAAAGAAAAGTTTAAAGAAAATTAAGAGAATGGGATTAACTATTGGTAGAAAAATACCCAGATAAATGGTGAAGGAAAAAATGCCTGAAGAGTTTCTGAAGTTAGTAAGTAGTATATTAACTCGTTATTCACTTTGTGACAGCTGTTTGGGTAGATTGTTTTCTAGATTAGGTGGTAATATGAGTAATACTGAAAGGGGGAATGCTTTAAAACGGGTCTTATCAATACAAGCGCATTTATATGTATTGGATGGGTATGATGAGGGGTTAAAGTTATTAGAAGTATTACGTAAATCTGGTTTTGTAGATGCATCAGCAATTTATGAAAAGTTTAATATTGTTTCATCAGTAGAAAAATGTTATATTTGTAATGATTTGATGTCTAAGATACCAGAAATTGCTGATCGAATAAGTAAGAAGCTTATTGAATATGAATTTGACACGTTTATGGTTGGATCAGTAATTCCTAAAGAGTTTATAGAACGTGAAGATCAGATACGATCTGAGTTTGGTCTTGTTCATGGCGAGTCTATAAAGTTAGATTTTAATAGACAGTTAGGACGCATTCTTGAAATTAAATTAAATAAAGTTGTAGATTTTAATAAACCTGATATTACAATAGTTTATAATGCTACTAATGATGGTATTGAAATCTCTTTGAGACCTGTTTATGTTTATGGAAGGTATTTAAAGCTTGTGAGGGGACTATCTCAGACCCGCCAGTTTTGTCCATATTGTAATGGTAAAGGGTGTGAACATTGTAATTATACGGGTTTTTTAATAGGAGGTTCGGTTGAAGATTATCTTGTTCCTCCAATTGTTCAAATTCATGAAGGATCTAAGGGTGTTTTGCATGCTGGGGGAAGGGAAGATATTGATGTCCGTACATTAGGGACTGGTCGTCCTTTTGTTGTGGAAGTGAAGGATCCAAAAAAGAGACGCATAGATCTTAATCAATTATATGATATTATAGAAAAATATAGTAATGGTAAAATTATTGTTAAAAATCTTTGTTATGTTGATCGTTCGATTGTGAGGAAGATTAATGTGTATTCTAGGGTTCATGAAAAGCGATACAGGTTAGTTATAAAGTTTCAAAAAAATAATCTGACAGAGGATATAATTGCTAAGATAAAAGGTCTTTCGGGGGGTGTGATTAGACAGCGCACACCTAGGAGAGTGCTTCACAGGAGAGTTGATAAGGAGCGTTTAAAACGTGTTTATAATATTATACCCCGTTTGATTGATGAACATACGCTTGAATTAGATATTTTATGCCAAGGTGGATTGTATGTTAAGGAATTTGCTACAAGTGACGAAGGAAGAACAAAACCTAGTATAGCTGAAGTGGTGGGTGAAGTCCCAGAAATTGTAGAGTTAGATGTAATTGAAATTGCTCCCTATATTGAGAGGCAACTTGGTTTAGAGTGTCCCAAATGAGACTCAATATACGACGTGCAAGATTAGCTGATTTAGATGCTATATATAATATTGAAACTATTTCATTTGGGTATGAGGCTTTTACAAAGAATTTTCTTTTAGAGTTGATGTTTAGGTCTCCTGAATTTTTTATTGTCGCTGAAAAAGATAATAAAGTAGTAGGTTATCTTTCTGCAGTAGCAGAGGGTCATTTCAATAGGCTTTGTCATATTTTAAGTATTGCTGTTTTACCAGAGTATAGGGGTCAAGGTATTGGTAGTGAATTGTTAAAGTATTTAATAGATCTAGTTAAGATGAAAAAGATATCTTCAATAATACTTGAAGTGAAAAAGAATAATGATATTGCAATAAATGTTTATAAGAAGTTTGGTTTTAAGATTATTGGTTATAAATATAGATATTATAGGGATGGTTCTGATGCGTTAGTTATGAAATTAGATTTGCATGATTTTAACCTCTAATACTCCTAAAACAATAATGAGATAGGATTTTCTTAGAATCTATTATGAAATTATTTAAATTTCCTTTCGTATGATTATTTATGAAACATTTTAAAGTAATATCTTGTCTTAAAGTGAGTTCGTTATATGATAAAAAGTTGATAAGTCTCGTTTTCTCAGAATTAAAGGAAGACATTAAAGTTATTTTATAGTTTTGTTTTAATATTATGAGAATTATGTCAGATGTAAGGATGGTTGAAATTACAAATAAGCCGGATGTAATTAGGAGGGCTGTGGCTCGTGGGTTTATTAAGTTGAAACCATCTACAATTTCACTGATTAAAGAGGGTAGGATTAAGAAAGGTGATGTTTTAACAGTTGCTAAGGTTGCTGCTATTCAAGGTGTAAAGAAAACTTGGGAACTTATTCCATTATGTCATCCAATACCAATAACAAGCGTTGAAGTTGTTACAAATATTACTGAAGATGGTATAGAGGTTGTTGTTGAAGTTACTAGTATTGGAAAAACGGGTGTTGAGATGGAAGCGTTGACTGGAGTATCGCTAGGATTATTAACAATATGGGATATGGTTAAATCGTATGAGAAGGATGAGCACGGCGAATATCCAGTTACTTTGATAGGAGATATTCGTGTTTTGCATAAGATAAAAGAATCTATTTCTGTTAATTAAAATCTGTTTTTTATGTTAAGATATATAAAGCCCTTTGGAATGTAACTATTGGTGCTAATGATAAGTGTCACAACAATACTGGCTGCTCTTGGATTCTCGTGGGCAAGGCTCAGTGTTGCTCTTATACTATCTACAGTTATAAGTTTTATTGTAGGCATTTTTGCTGGTGTAAATAGAAAGGCTGAACATATAATAATACCAGTAATAGATATTCTTCAATCAATTCCTATACTTGGATTCTTTCCTGTTGCAGTCTTCTTTTTAGTTACGTATTTTCCATCCTATGGACTTGAGATGGCGGCTATTTTTCTTATAATAACAAGTCAAGTTTGGAACATGATATTTGCTGTTTATGAAAGTGTTAAAGCTATTCCAAATGAATTTATAGAATTAATGAATATATATGATATGAGCTGGTTAGAACGTTTTCATAAAATTTACATTCCTGCTAGTGTGCCAAGATTAGTAGCAAATCTATCTGTTTCATGGGCAGTTGGACTTTTCTTTCTCTCATCAAGCGAAATTATTAGTTTAGGAACTACTAATTATCAATTGTTCGGTATAGGTTCTATTATAGCTCAAATTATAGGGAGCGGCCAGATATTAGATATCTACATAAGCTTTGGTCTTTTAATAATAGCATTAATTTTAACACATGAATTAGTATTTAATACACTTTATAATTGGTCTATGAAATATAAGTATGAGCTTGTTTCGGCACCAAAGCCTACTCCATGGTTAGTAAGCACATTTGTTAGAGCAACTAAACCTTTCAAGATTTTTGTAAAGCAAGTACGTTTGCCTAGAAGACCTTTATCACCAGTGGCTAAATCATTAATGAGTCAAGAAACTTTAGTTCCAATTGAGATTAAAAAACCCAGTAAAACATATGTAAACGAGATTAGAATTATAAAAATAATGATTAAATCATTAATATATTTGATTTTAATTGGTTTAATTATTTATTTAACTTTTCTCATGCTTCCTGCACTTATAGGAGCATTTCAAGTACTTACAAATCTATCACAACTTCTTTATATTCTTTATGGAACGGGCATATCAAGTATTAGAATTTTAGTTTCTGTCATATTCATGTTACCACTTATTGTCCTAGCAACTTATGTTTCACTTAATAAGTTATTAAAAAGTATTATACTACCTCTTTTTCAAATCTTAGCATCAATACCAGCACCTTTACTCTTTCCATTAATAGTCTATTGGCTTGGTGAGAGTAGAATAGAATTTGCATCTATTATTATAATAATGCTAGGATCGATGTGGTATGTATTTTATAATTCATTCTCTGCTGTTGAATCAATACCCAATGAGTTAAGAGAAGCGTGTACTTTATCAGGATTACAGAGATTTTTGCTTTTTAAAAAGTTGTATATACCTGCTTTAATGCCTGGTTTAATAACAGGTCTTATAACTGCTGTTGGCGGTGCATGGAACGCTCTTATTGTAGCTGAATGGATAACGCTCGGTAATAATACATATGAAGTTCACGCTGGTATCGGAAAAATTATAGATCAAGCGGCTAATGCTGGTAACTTTAATCTTATGTATGCCGCACTTTTAGTTATGGTTATTATAGTGGTTGTTCTTGATCGAACTGTTTGGAGAAAATTGTATGATTATGTGACTTCTCGTTATAAGTATGAGGTGTAGAAAATGACTTCTCCCGAGAAACAACTCGTAACTGTATCTGAAGCAAAAAAGATGGAGGCAAAAACAATGGTACCCATATTATCTGTAAAGAATGTTAGTTTATCATTTAATACTGGAGGTAAATCATTTCCTGTTATTGATAACATAAGCTTTGATGTTATGGAGAATGAATTTGTATCAATAATAGGACCAAGCGGATGTGGAAAAAGCACATTACTTAGAATTATAGCTGGTCTTATAAAACCCACATCAGGAACAGTATTATACAGAGGTAATCCCATAACTAAACCTACACCTAAGATTACTATGGTTTTTCAAAATTTTGCTCTTCTTCCATGGTTGACAGCATTAGAAAATGTTGAGCTTCCATTATTAAAATTAATACCTAATAAAGATGTAAGACGTGAAAGAGCTAGCAAAATGTTAGAAATAGTTGGTTTAAGTGGGTTTGAGAATGCTTATCCTAGAGAGCTTAGTGGTGGTATGAAACAAAGAGTTGGTATTGCACGTGCATTAGTCTCTGATCCTGAAATTCTACTTATGGATGAGCCATTTAGTAGTCTTGATGCTTTAACTGCAAGCTATTTAAGATCAGAAATCACTAACATGTTTTTTAATTCGTCATTATCATTGAAGTCCGTTATAATGGTTAGTCACAATGTAGAGGAAGTTGTTGAATTGTCGGATAGGGTGATAGTTCTTAGTAAGCGACCAGCAAAAATAGTTGCAGAGGTAAATATAACTATGCAACGTCCAAGAAGTATAAGAATGCCTATGTTCATGAGCTATGTGGATAAACTATATGAACTATTAAGCTAGAAGCTAAATTTTCTTTCGTGTTTTTGTGAAAACATTATTATCACTTGAATAAGAAAAAAGTCCAGTATACAATCCCCAGTCTATTAACGTTTGAGTTAATTTATCATGAAAACCTACTTCACCAATTTCAGTATATCCAAGGTCAGATAATGTACTAATGAGATCTTCTATTTTAAAGTAACCCTGTTTATTAAGTAAAGATAGAGCGGTTCTAAATGGTTCAAATCCTTTAATTTTATCTCTTAAGATGCTGCGCCTAGATTGTACTGGTGCTCTTATAAATAGTTCGCCGGATTCTGTAAGAAAGATATCGCCACCATCAATTATAGCAAAACCAAGCATCTCTGCAATTTCTAAAACTGGTATAAGATCATCAACTTCAAGATCAAAGTATTCAGCAAGTTTATATAAATCTGCATGCCTATTAAAAACTACATCAAGCGCTCTTAAAAGTCCAAGTATACTTTCTAATTTTATCCCAAGCGGTATAAGGGGAAGTTTAGTATGCTGTTGTGAATCATCAGATTTACCCATTCCACATTATATATTGCTGTGCATTAAAATAAATGTTTCTTTTATGATTCTAAAAAGTATATTTTACTAAAAATAATAAATTATGACGCTTTATCATATTGGTTCAGAGGATTCAAAGTATCTAAAATATTTATCTCCTTGAAGCAGTACAGTTTTTATAAAAAGTTTAAAGAATAATGCTCCTTTAGTGAAAACCATACGATAAGTATGAAGTTTCTCTATATTTATGAACCTATTTTAATGAGGGTGAAAACTAATGATGAGAAGAAGGGATTTAACATTAATCATAAATCCCAACTTAATTGCAGAATTTATGCTTTATTGTCAAAAATAATGAATAAGAGCCCCGGGCGGGGTTTGAACCCGCGACCTGCCGCTTACAAGGCGGCCGCCCTACCAGCTAGGCCACCGGGGCTTCACACTAAAGAGATTCTCTTACTAAAATAAATTTTTATTTTTTTAACCAAATGCTCTATCTCCAGCATCACCAAGCCCAGGTAAAATATATCCATAATCGTTGAGTCCTGGATCAATTGCCACTGTAACTATTTCTACTTGTGGATATGTCTTTAATATTTTATTTATTCCATATTCAGTTGATATGATTGAAACTACTACTAATCTTTTAGGTATTCCTACATTCAAGATTTCAGAAATGACTGCAGAAATTGTTGATCCTGTTGCTAACATTGGATCGGCTACTATTACTATATCATTATTATTTATTGTTGGTATTTTTACATAGAATTTTTGTACCGTAATATTCTCTATACCCGGCTTTTCTTCAATACGTTTTATTGCAACTATACCCTGTCTTGCGTCTGGTAATGCTTTTAGTAAGCCTTCTACTAGTGGTGTAGCGGCTCTTAATACATTAATGATTATAATATGATCTAAATCGGGTATTCTAAAACCCTTTGCTTTCATTCCTAATGGTGTTTCTACTTCAAATTCCTCAAGTTTCATAGTTTTTATTAACTCATATCCTATGAGACGCCCTAATTTCACTAAACCTTTTCTAAATCCTATTTGTTTTGTGTTTTTATCCCTTAATTGCGTAAGTATTACTTTTGCTAAAGGATGATCAATAATCTTTACTCTATCATCTATCAACTTTCACACCTATATTATAATATGTGAGAATGATAAATATTTTATCTCAATAATCCTAACTCTTTTCTTCTATCTATTATATCATATACATCACTACCAGTTCCTATTAAAGTGACAGGCGTCTTAGTTTGAGTTTCAATTTCTTCAATAAATTGTTTAGCTTCTTTTGGTAATTTTTCATAACTTCTCAACCCTAAAGCGTTTGGATATAATACATCAAGTTTTGTTATAGCTATCTGTGTTGCACTATTTAACATAATAGCTCTTTTTGCTAATTTAAAATTAAACGGAGCAGCCCTACGTAATCGTCCAGTTACAGTTCCATATTCTATCCATCCTAATTTTTTTATTTCTTCAGGGCTTAGCTCACCTTCTAAAGGACCTGCCCCCACTCTTGTAAAGTATGATTTAAAAACAACAATTACATCAGATACTTTTTTAGGCCCAATTCCAACATCAGAACAAATTGCTGACGCCGTTACATCTTTCGAAGTAACATAAGGATAAGTACCATGATAAACTGATAAGAATGTCCCTTGTGTCCCCTCTATTATAACCTTTTGTCCATTATCGATTGCTTCATTAATTCTAAGCGCAACGTCATCTATTAATGAAGATAACTCAGGCATGTCTTTTGCCAGTTTCGCAACTCTCTTTACTCTATCACTTATAGCTGGTCCAGAACCAGATCCAGTAGTTTGTATTGTATTCCTTAAGTGAGAATCACTCCTATCCTGTTCTTTATGATGATTTTCTATTATAGTAGATTGAGCATCAATCCATATACGATTGCTTACGTTTAATTCCTCAATCTCTTTAAGTAAGACTTGTATATCAATTGCGACACCTGCACCTATATAAAGGCGTGCATTAGGATTAATAAAACCTGATGGTACTAAACGTAACTTATAAACTTTACCCTGGTAAGTCACAGTATGGCCTGCATTAGGGCCTACTCCACCGCGTGCAGCAACATCCACTCTATCATTCAAGGCTAAGTATGAGATAATTTTACCTTTGGGGGCCTTTTAGGCTTTCCCCTCGTCTCCAAAACCTCCACCAACTACTACAACAGCGCTCATTATTTCACCCAATTTATTATATAACATTAATAATAATAAGTTATTGCATTGCCAGGGGATCTTCGCTTCCAAAGTAGGATGAGATAGATCATCATGATTATTATCTTATATTTAGATTTATCAGCATTTCATCCCAGAACCCTGGGCTTTCTTGCCGAATATTTTGTAAAAATGACTCGATGGAACATTTTTCTTAAAACGATTGATAATTGTTGTTAAACATTCATATACATCAAATATGTTAATTAGTTTGGATATGTTATGAGAATAATAAATCTGTTACTCTTGATTTTAGTAAATATCTTTTTGAATATCTTTGATAATTTACATTACAGTTTTGTTGATATTTTTTATCTTATCCTAAATTTTAACTAGGTGATAAATGAAATGAGAAGGAAATTTCTAAAAATGAGAGGTCCTGTGGAGATTAAACTTTATGTAGAAAGAAATGATTGCAGTGTTACACAAATTATAGGAAAGCAAGTTTCTATTGAGAAAATAGTACCTGGTCCAGAAACTACTAACCATTTAATTAAAATAAAAAAATTAACTAATCCTATGCGATATAAGTTAATAGAGAATTCTGTGAGAATAATTAATTTGAGTGCCCACTATGCATGGGCAAAAGCCCCAAGTTGTTCGGCTTGCAGATTTTTTAGTTACAGTGATGTGCTAATTTTGGATGCTACTCCAATTAATGAATATGCAATAACATATAGGATTATAGTACCATCATTTGCAATATTAAAAAATATACTAAAATCTTTAAATAATTTAGGTTTAAAACCAAAAGTTTTAAGTCAAACTAAGGTTGAATTTAGTGATAAAGCAAATGAGTTAACTCCTAGACAACTTCAGGTATTAATTTTAGCTTATAAAAGGGGTTATTTTAATGTAGATAGATTAATTAGCTTAACTCAACTTTCAAATCTCCTTGAAATAGCGCCATCATCATTGCAAGAGATATTACGAAGAGCATTAAAGAAAGTAATTGAGAATTATTTATCAAAATTAAAATAGACACAATAAAAAATATTATAAGATACTTATACGCAATAAACTCTTTTAAAATTGCATCAGAATTCTTCTATATTTTAGTCTGTTAAAGTTTTATAAAGATCTATATTTAAGAACTACATAACTAAATATTACATTTATGTCTTATTAATTTTTGTTCATATATTAGTAAGTTTTATGGTTTTTCTTCATTACTTTTGTGATAAATTCTTTTAATATAAGTATTTTGTGCTTCATTGATTAAGCTATTATTATACAAAATCTTTGTTCGTTAAAACCTTATTCTTCAGATAGAGTAGTTCATCTTAGGATTTCTAATTTTTAATCCGTCAGGCCACCCGTCGTACATCATTGACTTAGTCTCGGTGATCGAAGGCGTCTTCATCCGGCAATATTTAATATTATTTTAAATCTTTTAAATATTTCTTTTTGAGTGTTTTATTACATAAACAGTGGAAATATTTATTGAAGGATGTTAACTGATAGTATTTTATTCTTAAATTAATTAACTAACAAATTTTATGAATTGTTCATATATTTCATGAGCGTTTTTAGGATGTGGTGGTGGAGGGTTCTTAAAGCCGTAATCGCATATCTGTTTAATAGGACCACCTAATCCTTTATCTTTTGCTATTTTTACTGCTCTTACTACGTCAAGAAGAACATTGCCAGCGTTTGGTCCATCCTCTGTTCTCAGTTTAATATCTAGTATTATTTGTGATCCAAGGAAGCCGTATCCTTTTATCCATAAATAACTAATCCTGATATCGTTTAAGAATGGTACATAGTCTGTTGTTCCTGTTGCAATCTCTGCAGTTTGATTGATTGCACTTGAAACTGTTTTTGTTTTTACTGTTCTTTTTAATTGTTTTATATCTTCATCCATTGTATTTAAAGTTTCAGTACTGCCTCCTGCATCAAGCTGATAACTACTTTCAATATTGATTCCTCTTTCATCTAAAAAATTAAGAATGCTTTTATGAAGAATTGTTCCTCCAAGTTGGCTCATTAGATCATCACCTACTATTGGCAAATTTGAAGTTTTGTATTTTAATGCTAATTGATGATCATTAACGATTTCTGCTGGTGTTGCATTTATGAAAGCAGCATTAGCTTTTACTGTTTCCTCAGCATAAAATTTAGATGTCTTATCTGTGCCTGCTGGTAGTAAGTTTAACACTACATCTACGTTATTACTCTTTATTATACTTGATACATCAACGGGTTTTTCATCAGAGTATAAGATTATCTTTTGAAGTGTAGAGCTAAGTGGTTCTAATATATGTCCCATAAGAACGTTTACCCCTAAATTGGGCACATCAACATATTTATTAACAGTATTTGGTTCTGCGAATATTGCAGAAGAAAGATCTTTTCCAACTTTTCTTTTATCAACATCAAATGCAACCACAACTTCTATATCTGAAATTTTATATGGTCCTATTTTTTCATGCCATAATCCAAGTTTATTATTCTCTCTATAATAATAAAGACCTTGAACAAAGCTTGATGCTGCATTACCAACACCAATTAAAGCGACTTTTATTTTACTCATAGTTCTATTACAAGAATAGTAAAAAATAAAGTTATCTATTATTATTTATTATAAAATAGTGAACATGTATAAATAAAATAAATACTAAATAAGATATTATTTTTCAAGACATGTGTCATTTTTAATAAAATTACATTAATTAGATAAATACTATGAAAAAGTATATAGTTTAGATAAGGTATATTTACTTAGGGTGATTAAAACGCCTGACATAATTTCGCACGATTTACTCATAGTAGGGTCAGGATTAGCGGGCTTAAGAGCTGCCTATGAAGTAGCTAGATTGAGTAAAGGAAAACTTGACATTGCATTAATTTCAAAACTCCACGTTATGAGGTCACATTCTGTAGCGGCTGAAGGTGGTACAGCTGCAGTGCTTAGACCTGAGGAGGGTGATAGTTATGAATTACATGAGTGGGATACTATTAAAGGTAGTGATTTTCTTGCTGATCAAGATGCTGTAGAGAAATTTGTTCGTATAATGCCGGAAGAAATTTTAATGCTAGATCACATGGGTATTCCATGGTCAAGAAGGAAAGATGGCAGAATAGATCAAAGACCCTTTGGTGGTCATACTTTTCCAAGAGCTGTATTTGCAGCCGATAAGACAGGATTTTTTGAAATGCAGGCTCTTTATGATAATTTGTTAAAATATGATAATATTACCTTTTATAATGAATGGTTTGTGACATCATTAATTATAGAAGATAAAAAGTTTGAAGGATTAACGGCAATAGAAATGAAGACTGGTGATTTTCATGTTTTTAAAGGACGTGCTGGTATAATAGCAACTGGTGGTGCTGGTATATTATATGGTTTTACTACTTATTCAAGGACTGTTACTGGTGATGGTTTAGCAATGGCATATAGAGCTGGAATACCATTAAAAGATATGGAGTTTATACAATTTCATCCTACAGGATTAGTTCCTTCAGGAATATTAATCAGCGAAGCTGCACGAGGTGAAGGAGGTTATCTTATTAATAATAAAGGAGAAAGATTCATGAAAGCTTATGCTCCAGAACGTATGGAGTTGGCTCCAAGAGATATTGTCAGCAGGTCAATGGTAACAGAAATAATGCAAGGACGTGGTTTTAAAGGTCCTAGAGGACTTGATTATTTATATTTAGATTTAAGGCATTTAGGGGATGAAAAAATTAAGGAAAGATTACCATTTATTAGGGAAATAGCAATAAAATTTGCTGGTATTGATCCTATAGATGAACCAATACCTGTAAGACCTGCAGCACATTATACTATGGGAGGAATACATAGTGATACTGATGCAAGGGTATTATATGCAGATGGTACTCCAGTAAAAGGTTTATGGGCTGCTGGTGAATGCGGTTGTGTGAGTATTCATGGTGCGAATAGACTTGGTACAAATTCAACAGCTGCATGTATAGCTTACGGGAGAATAGCTGGTGCCGAAGCTTATAATTATCTCATGTCTAAAAATGATGATCCATCTTTATCCCAAGAATTAATTTCACATGAAGAATCGAGAATTTATGATAAGATGTTAGGGAAGAGAGGTGAAGAGAATCTTTATGAGATTAAGAATGAACTACGACAAACAATGGATCAAAAAGCCTATGTATTTAGAACTGGTAATGAATTAGCTGAAGGCATAAAAAAGATAAAAGAATTAAAAGAGCGTTTCAAGAAAGCTGAAGTAACAGATAAAAGTAGAGTATACAATACAGATTTAATTTCTGCATTAGAACTTGAAAATATGCTTGATGTGGCGGAAGTAGTCCTTTATAGTGCATTTGCAAGGACTGAGTCTAGAGGAGCACACTATAGACTTGATTATCCTAAGAGAGATGATGTAAATTGGCTAAAACATACGTTAGCAGTAAAAACAATTGAGGGGCCAGCATTAACATATATACCTGTAAGGATAACTAAATGGTTGCCTGTTGAGAGAAAATATTAGGAGGAGAGAGTTGTGGAAGAGGAGAAAATTGAGATATCAAAAAATGTTGTCCCGCCTAAAGTAATTCCAAAATATAAGTTGGGATTAAAAGCTTGGATTAGCCCTTTTAAGTTTAATTTTGAGAGATGGATGTATACATTACATCGGGTGACTGGCGTAATATTAGTAGTCTATGTATATATGCATATTTATGTTACTAGTATTCGTGTTTTAGGTGATGGGACTGGTTGGACTAACCTTATGAATGCTTTTGAGAATCCAATAAATTATACTGGTGAGATAATAGTGATAGCAGCATTAGCAATACATGGTGCTAATGGTATTAGACTTATATTAGCGGAACTTGGTTATGCTGTTGGAAAGCCAATACGTCCTGAATATCCATACAAACCATCATCATTAAAAGGTGCACAAAGAACTATTGCCATAATATTAATGATCTTAGCAGGCATAATGATACTATTTACTATCTTAGAGTATGTGCCCTTATATTCACAATTTTTTAGAGGGTGAAAGTAAATGAAAGAATCACAACTCTGGTTTCTTCAATTAATAACGGGAGCATTATTACTAGTATTAGCATTCTCTCATATATCAACATTCTCAAGTCTCATTGGTACTGGATATAAAACAGGGCTTGAATATTCAAGCCTTATTGAACGTGCAAAACCATTATTTTATGTAATATTTTATTCAGTATTTCTGACTGTTTTAATGTATCATGCAAACTATGGATTAAGAACACTCCTAATAGAATTCACTGGCGGGAAGTATAAGACATTAATTACTATGGGGGTTTTCATAGTAGCTTTCATAACATATTTATATGGATTATGGGAGATTATCATATTCCATTTAATGGCTGGAGGTGGGTAAAATGAGTACTGTTACGGAAAAAGTTGAGGTAAAGATGGAAGAGAAAGCTGTTGAAAGTAAGCAAATAACTAAAGAAATAGTATTTAAGGTTTATAGATTTATTCCTGGAAAGGATACTGAACCCAGATTTGAAACATATAAAGTCCCTGTATATAGGGGAATGACAGTATTAGATGCACTCTTCTATATTAAGGAGAATATGGATCACTCATTGGCGTATCGTCATTCATGTAGAATGGGCATTTGCGGATCGTGTGGGATGTTAATTAATGGTCTTCCAAGATTAGCTTGTCAAACACAAGTCTTAGAATTAGATTCTAACATTATCGAAGTAAAACCATTACCTAATTATCCTGTAATAAGAGATTTAGCAACTGATTTCTCAAGCTTCTTTAATAAGCATAAGAATGTAAAACCATTTATTATAAGGGAGGATAAAGAAGAGCAGGAGAACCCAGCTGGAGAATATTTGCAATCGCCAGAGGAACTTTTACTTTACATGCAATTTTCATACTGTATAAAATGTGGACTTTGTAATGCGGCTTGCCCAATAATGGCGACTGATGATCTATTTATAGGTCCTCAAGCATTAGCGCAAGCTTATAGATATATTGTTGATAATAGGGATCAGGGAGCAGAGCAAAGGATTCTTGTTCTTGATAGTGCGCATGGTGTATGGAGATGCCATTTTGCAGGTAGTTGTAGTGCAGTGTGTCCTAAAGGTGTTGATCCTGCTTTAGCAATACAATTACTTAAGAGAATAGTAGTTTCACAAAGTTTAGGCGTTAAGAAACCTAAGCATAAAACTGAGATAAAACCCATTAGTAAAGAACATAAACCTAACCCCAAGATTCCTGAAGCACCTCCAAGAACAGTTAAGTAATCTTGTTCCAAATAAAACAAAAATTATTTTCTTTATTTTATTGATAACTAAAGGTTTAAAGGATAGAGATTTTTCACAATTTTGTGAACAATAATGAACTTACCAAAAGTAAATGTGTTGATAGTAATAATTATAGCAGTATTAATTATACTTGGATCTTATGTATACATAAGTACTGCTACTCAACAATGCTTACAACCTCCACAATCAATCTCGAAACTTCAACAAATTAAGCAAAAGGGTAAACTTGTGGTCGGGACGAGTGCAGATTGGCCACCGTATGAATATATTGCTAAGAATGGCAGTTATGCCGGCTTTGATATTGTAATAGCTAAAAAGATTGCGGAATATTTGAATGTTTCATTAGAAATTAAGGATATGAAGTTTGCTGAGTTGATAGCTGCTATACAAGGTGGTCAGATTGATATGGCTATAGCTGGAATGGCTGCTACATCAAAGCGTGAGCAGGTTGTTGATTTCTCAATACCATACTTAATGGCTGTTGCGGTAATTATGGTACCACAAGGTAGTTCTATTAAAACTGTGAATGATTTATATGGCAAAAAGGTTGGAGTACAACTTGGCAGTATTCAGGAGGAATGGGCTAAAGATAATTTAGAAAAAACAGGAAAGGCTACAGTTATTTCGTATAATTTGGTTTATCCGGATATGATAATGGCGTTGAAGAGGGGAGATGTTGATGCAATAATAATTAATAATTTACCTGCTGAGGCTATATCAAAGAAGGATCCTAGTTTAATTAGTGTTGGGACTGTGCCTGGTACTGTTGAATATACTGCAATAGCTTTGCCTAAGGGGGCTTCAGATTTTAAACTTGCTGTTGATACTGCTTTGGAGCAATTAAGACAATCAGGTGAGCTTGATCAAATAATACAAAATGAAGTTAATTTATGGCTCTTTAGTAGTTAATTAAATTAATTTTTTTATCTATTCAGGTGATATTGATGGTGGATCTTTTATTTATTGAGAGTACATTTGCGTATTTACTTACTGGCTTAACTATAACGTTAGAAATAAGCTTGGCAGGATTTGTGATAGGATTCTTTTTAAGTGCATTGATGACTCCGCTTAGAATATTTGGTGACAGATTCACGAGTAGTATTATTACATCATATGTAGAAGCTTTAAGAGGAACACCATTATTGGTTCAGATATTTTTTGTCTATTTTGGATTACCTTATCTAGGTATAAATTTTGATGCAGTCACTGCTGGAATATTAACTTTAGGTCTTAATAGTGCAGCTTATCAAGCTGAAATTCTAAGGGGATCTATTAATGCTATACCGATTGAGCAATATTATTCTGCACAATCACTTGGGATGAGAAGATTTCATGTGTATAGGTATATAATATTGCCTCAAGCTGTGAGGTATGCTATACCAGCTCTTATGAATGAATTAGTAACGTTGATAAAAGAAAGCTCATTAGTTTCTGTGATTGGGGTTGCCGAATTAACGCGAAAAGGGGAATACATTGTTGCGACAACGTTTAGAGCATTTGAAGTTTATTTATTAGTAGCACTGGTTTACTTTATCATATGCTATAGTTTGGTGAAGGTCTCAAAAATTATTGAGGGTAAAATTAGGATTCCTGGTTATATGCCGAGGAGATTATGAATGATAAATCCTGTACTCAGGACTGTAGATCTATGGGTTAGTTATGGTAAAATGAATATCATAAAGGGTGTAAATATGCATGTTAATAGGGGTGAGAGATTAATAATAATAGGACCTAGTGGTTCTGGAAAATCTACACTATTAAAATCGCTTATACTGCTTATAAAACCAAAACAGGGTAAAATATACTTCAATGAGATTGATATAACTGATAAATCTGTGGATATAAATAAGATACGCCAACGTATTGGTTTTGTTTTCCAAAATTACAATTTATTTCCACATTTAACAGCTTTGCGTAATATTACATTACCTCTTGAAATAGTGAAAAAGATTCCTAGAGAACAAGCTGAAAGGAAAGCATTAGAGGTTCTTGATTTGGTTGGTCTTGAAATGAAGGCTCATGCATATCCTGCAGAGTTGAGCGGTGGACAGCAACAAAGAGTGGCTATTGCAAGGGCATTGTCAATGGATCCTGAATTATTATTATTGGATGAACCTACATCGGCATTGGATCCTGAGTTTGTTGATGAAGTTTTGGATGTATTAAAGAGGATTGCAACTGAGGGTATTAGTATGATTGTTGTTACTCATGAATTAGATTTTGCAATAGATATTGCAGATAGAATGCTTTTTATTGATAATGGTACTATAATAGAAGAAGGAAAACCTAGTGAGTTAATTAGTAATCCAAAAAATGAGAGAACGCGATCTTTTCTAAAACGGTTACATAGAAGATATTAACATTAAGTTTTGTTTTATGAGTTAACACTGTTGAATTTAATTAGTTGTGTTTATTATAAAATTAAAAAGATCATGTTTCGGTTTCTGTTACATTTGTGGTGGCTAGTGTTGGGTATATAAATCTCTTAAAGTATCGTACACGATTTTTTGTTCGTGGGATGGTTTTTCCTTTAGGTTTTGGTTGTATTTTAGGTGTTGCTGATCTAACTTTACCAGCTTTTGTTAAGCTTCCATGTGATGGCATCTATTTCACCTAAGTATTTATTCTTTAACGGGTTTATAAAAATATCTAGTTGATCTTTTATATTGTAGGTCAGATATTTTAGAGATCATAAAGGTGACTTTTATTTCGTCTGGTGTTAAACCTCCATGAGAACCACGTTTTTCCCAATCAAGTTCTTTCTCTTCATACATATGCATTACACCATTACCAGGTTTTGGTAAGATTATTAAATTACCTATTCTATCAATCGTTTCTCTTCTTGGATTTCCTATTCCAAATAAACCTTCCTTTATTGCATCATGAGATCTTATTATATAAAAGCGATCTGGAAAATTCTTTTCAAAATAGTTAATTACATCATCCTCCATATTATCTTTGACATATAGATAGGATACACGTGTCTCACCTGTTGGAGGTATGATCAACATATTTAATAAATCTGGATGAGAGTTAGTTATAACAACGTTAGATTTATCTATGTAGCTTTGTCCATGATCACCTATTATTATAATTAGTGTCTCCCTAGCTACTTCAGGATCTAACTTACTGATTAGTTCTTCTTTAAGCATTAGGAAGACATTTATAAGTTCAGCTTTACTTTCATCTGATATTGGCGTATATTGGTGTGAAAGAGTATCGACAATGTCCCAGTAAATGTAAAAATAGCCAGTACGTCCCTTTTTAGCATTAAGTATTTTCCTGAGTTGAACGTATAAATCGGATAATGTTATGTGAGGAATTATTTGTGTATTGGTATATAATAATTTGGAAAGCCCTGAATCTTTATATGCTTTTTTAACTAATGCATAACTCTCAATACCATGTTCACTAAGAATTTTTTGTAATGTATCAATTCCAAGGAATTTTTGAGGATCAAGACCATAATCTATTAGCGCATTGTTACTTTTAATATGAATTGGTGATAATCTGATCATATCAGCTATAGCTCCATATTCTTTAAGAAATAACATGTAACCTACTAAACCATGCTCTTGTGGTGTATAACCAGTCATGAGAGATGTTATAGCGGCTGTAGTAGTTGAGGGAAAAACTGATGAGAGAGATTTAAAAAGATAAGTAGGAAAACCAATTTTTCGAAGTTCAGTTTTTATTAAATTAAATAAGTTATAACCAAAAGAGTCTATCACATATAATACAACCTTATTAATACCATCTAAGTCAATATCCAATAAATTATGCTGTAAACGAGGTCTATCATTAAATGCTTTTACATTAAATATATCACAAATAGTTGGAGGTAAGGTAGTAATATTATTCTTATAATCTGGTTTTACAAGCCAGTTAGGTAATCTCATGTTAGATAATTCACCCTTAACGTTATTTAAATATGATTAATCATTAAAAAAGTTTCTTGACAATCTTTAACACGGCATCATATGGTGATTCTGAACCCTCTTTTACACGTTCTATCAAGTCATTAAGATCTGCCCTACTCTTTAATGACTCTTCTAATCTATTCTCAATAAACCAATCTAATGATGATTTAAGAGACTGCACCCTTCTATTTTTCAGTTGTTCATTAAATTTATTATTCTTCTTTACCCATTCAAGGTGTTCTTCTATTTTATCTGCTAACTCTTTTATACCTTGTCCGGTTATGGATGATGCTTTAAGTACTGGAGGTTTCCACTCTAAACCTTTGCCAAGTATTCCACTCTCAATTCCAAACATAACTTGTTTATAAGCATCATCAGCTTCAGCTTTATCAGACTTACTTATTACATATATATCACCAATTTCCATTATACCAGCTTTTAATGCTTGTATTTCATCGCCAGTACCTGGATTCACTAAAACTACAATTGTATGTGCTGCATACATTATGTCAACATCTGTCTGTCCAACACCAACAGTTTCTATAAGAATCTTATCGTAACCTAAACCATCAAATACTTCTATTAAAGTTAATGCAGCTGCTGAAATACCACCCCTATATCCACGCGTCGCTAGACTACGTATAAAAACTCCTGGATCTGTTGCATGTTTCTGCATTCTTATCCTATTACCCATTAATGCACCTTGGCTAAAAGGGCTAGAGGGATCAATAGCAATTACAGCAACTCTTAAATTTTTTGAACGAAATTCTTCTATTAATTTAGAAATTAAAGTACTCTTACCACTTCCAGGCGAACCAGTAATGCCTATTACATGGGCACGCCCACCCATTTTCATAAGTTTAATTAAAATTTCTGAAGAAGAAGGATTAAAATATTCAACCTCAGATGCTATTCTAGCTATTGCTCTTTGATCCCCCTTGAGTGCAGATGCTATGAGATTATCTATCAAACACTTCCACCCTGTAAATTTACAAGAACAGTTTTTTATAAATTTATTTGGATAATTTGAAAAGTAATTTAGCGCAAATCAAAATAAATTCATAAACACTAAATATCAGTTTTTATTAACCGCTCATCTTTATCTTAGGATTAAAGAATATAATAATTTTTATATAATCATATTGTATACAACTATAAGAATAATCTCAACAGTGGAGAGGGACGATTGCTTTTTATATATTTATTTCAAAGAATTGTATAATTTTCTATTTATACAATTTTTAAGTATGATACTTATTGAAAATCGTAAATTGCAAAGAAGAAAACTTAAATAGTTTCATGATGAGTTCCATGTTTTTGTGGAATCAATTAAGCTGTCTTTCTTTTTACATTTTTCTTAATAAATTCAATGATTTCAGAGAGAGGTGTTCCTGGTATGAAAACTTCAGCTACACCTATACTTTTTAACTTTTTAATGTCATCAGTAGGTATGGTACCTCCAACCGTTACTAAAATATCATCCATTCCTCTTTCCTTTAATAATTCCATAACTCTTGGTATTAATGCCATATGTGCTCCACTAAGTATACTAATACCTATCGCATCTACATCTTCTTGTATTGCTGCATTCACTACTTGTTCAGGAGTTTGTCTTATACCTGTATATACTACTTCCATTCCAGCATCTTTTAATGCTCTTGCTACAACCTTAGCTCCTCTATCATGACCATCTAATCCTAGTTTTGCAACCAATACTTTAATACGACGTTTAGGAACAACTTCTTCCTGAGCGCTTAAAACAGAGGTGTTTCCACCCATTCCCCGTACACCTCCTTTAATGTGTTCATGATCTCTCCTAATGTAGCATACACTTTAACTGCTTTAAGAACATACGGCATAATGTTTTCATTTCGTTGTGCTGCATTCTTTAATTCCTTTAGGCTCCATTCTACAGAAGAACTATTTCTCATCTCTCTCACTTTTCTTAATCGTTCAATTTGATGCTTCTCTACTTCTTCCTGGTTAAATCTGAGTAACGGGATTTCTAATTTTTCATCTTCAATAAATTCATTAACACCTACAATGATTCTTTGCTTATTTTCTACCTCTTTTTGGAATTTATAAGCACTATCGTTTATTTCACGTTGCGGTATTCCTCTTTTTATAGCCTCAACCATCCCACCAACATGTTCAATTCTATCTATAATTTTCCACGCCTCTTCTTCCATTTTATCGGTTAGCCATTCAACATAATAACTTCCAGCTAAAGGATCAACAACATCAGCAGCACCTGATTCATATGCTAGGATTTGTTGTGTTCTTAAGGCTATTTTTGCAGCTTTTTCTGATGGCAAAGCCCATGCTTCATCAAATGAATTTGTATGCAAGCTTTGTGTTCCACCAAGAACTGCGGCAAGTGCTTGTATTGCTACTCTTACAATATTATTTTCAGGTTGTTGTGCAGTAAGTGCTACTCCTGATGTTTGTGTATGAAATCGCATCCACATACTTCTTGTTTTTTTCGCGTTGAATTTTTCTTTCATGATTTTTGCCCACATTCTCCTTGCGGCTCTGAATTTAGCGACTTCTTCAAATAAATCAGTACCAGCAGCAAAGAAGAAACTCAAACGTGGAGCAAACAAATCAACATCCATACCTCTTTTTATTCCTGCGCGTACATATTCAATACCATCTGCAATTGTAAAGGCTAATTCTTGTAATGCTGTGCCTCCTGCTTCTCTGATGTGATATCCGCTTATACTTATTGGATTCCATTTAGGTAAATATTTTGCGCTATATTCAATTACGTCAAGACTGATTTTTAAGCCAGCTTCTGGTGGGAATACGTAACTTTTTTGCGCAAAAAATTCTTTTAGATTATCGTTTTGTGTTGTTCCGCCCACTTGTTCTGGTTTAACACCTTGTTTTTCAGCTGCAGCTATATAGAATGAGAGTAATACTGGGGCTGGTGGGTTAATTGTCATGTTTGTTGTTACTTGGTCCATGGGTATGCCATCAAAAATTACTTCCATGTCTTTTAATGAACTTACTGATACTCCTACAACACCTACTTCACCGTGTGATAACGGATCATCGGCATCAAGTCCTAAAAGTGTTGGAAAATCAAATGCGAGGCTTAATCCAGTTTCTCCATGCTTTAATAAGAATTTTAATCTTTCATTTGTGTATTCTGGGCTACCATAACCTGAGAACATTCGCATAGTCCAAATTCTACCACGATACATTGTGGCATGAATTCCTCTAGTGAAAGGATATTCTCCAGGAAAACCAAGCTTTTCAAAATAATCATAATTTTCTAAATCTACTGGTGTGTAAAATCTTTTTAATACAATACCAGATATATTCCTAAATTCAGGTAGACGTTCAGGGTATTTAGAAATGTCATTTTTTATAGTTTCTTCCTCCCATACTTTTAATTTCTTTTTAATCTCTTCAATAGATTCTTTATTAAACAAAGGCATGGTTAAGTCTGTGTTTTTATGTATTTTCTAAGATATAAATGTTACTTGAATGCATCATGTTTCATGCAAATTTATATAAATATTTTGTATGTTTTTATATAACTTAAATCTAATTTGAAGTATGTATAGAAGTGGTAATAAGAGGAAGATAGCAATAGTTTTGTTTTCTGGAGGATTAGATTCTACTGTAGCGCTTTGGTGGGCTCTTAAGAAAGGTTTTCATGTTATTCCGCTTATCATTGATACAGGAAGTCGCGTGAAAGGAGAAAAAACACATGCTATGATAATACTTGAAAAGGCTGGAATTAAAAGTTTTATAAATGTTAATTTAGGCTTTATAAAAGATCTTTTTGATCTCAGTATTGACGGTATATTACCCTATGAATTAAATGATGTTAAATCTCCCGCTTATATACCAGCTAAGAATTTAATTTTCTATTCGATCGCAATCTATTATGGTGAAATATATGGGGCAAATTATATTATTGGTGGTCATAATGCTGATGATAGCAATTATTTTCCAGATGCATCATCTAATTTCTTTAATTTACTTAATAGAGCAATTAAAATTGGAACACTAGTTAAGCATAGGTTGAAGATACTCCAACCACTTATTAAACTATCTAAAGCTGATGTTGTGAAATTAGGTGTGAAATTGGGTGCTCCACTATATATTACATGGAGTTGTCAAAAGGATTATGATTTACAATGTGGAATTTGCGGGGCTTGCGAAATCAGAAGAAAGGCTTTTAAAGAAGCTGACGTGCCCGATTTAACTAAGTATATGTTTTATTAATTTGAACATTTTTATTTCTTAAATCTTTAAATTGTTTTACAGTAATGAGTAAGATTATAAATGCTATTGATTCTATGAGTATAGCAAATAATAATAAGTAGTTGGTGAGGTTTTGATAAAGATAACCATAAATTATTGTTCCACTCATCCAAGCTACTCCATAAAACGCACCAAAAATACCATAACCATATGCTCTTCCTTCTGATGGTAATATATCAGCTATTGCGGCACGTGCTGTACTTTCATATATTCCCATTACAATACCCCAGAAAATGCTTGCAAATAATGCTGAAACAAAGCTGTTCATAAAGATCATTGGAACTACCAACGTTGCAAATACTGGTGTTAAGAGCAATGATACTAACCCAATTTTATCATATATTAATCCAATTGGAAATGCAAGAAGTCCATCAACCAACATGGCTATTAGATACATTGTAGGTATTAGATAATCTGGTAGTATATTTTCTGCTCTAAAAATATATGATATATTAATCCAATGCATGAAACCAAGTGCTACCATTGACATAGAAATTGTATAAAGCCAGAAAATATTATTAAGGACTGCCCTACTTTTTGTAAATGAAATAGCATTTTCAGCAGCTTTTATGTTAGGATATTTTATATATGCACCTGAAAGAAATAATATTGATGCCAATGCTGGTAATGCTAATATTAGGAAAGCTAATGCATAATTATTACTCATAAAAAGCGCTACCGAGACTATTAAAGGTCCTAATACTGCTCCTGCTTGATCAAGAGTTTCATGAAGCCCAAAAGCTTTACCCTTACCAATCTTTTCAGTAACCTCTGCTAGTATAACATCTCTAGTAGGTGTTCTTAACCCTTTACCCATCCTTTCTAAGAATATGAGAAGAATCGCTATTTGCCATTGGCCAGAAAAAGCTAAAAGAGGAACGGCTATTAAATTTAATATATAACCTATGAAAGTTAATCCCCAATAACCTTTACTTGATTTTAAATATCCCGCAACAATACCGCTAACAAATCTCATAATGTATCCTAAAAATTCACCAATACTGGCTAGACTTGCAAAAACAGCAGTAGCACTGAGCACTTCTAAATATGCTCCAGAAATTGATCTAGCTCCCTCATAAGTCATATCAGCAAAAAGAGAGACCAAAGAAAGTAAAATAAACGTTATTAACGATATTCTACTTAAATCTCGAAAACCCATTTTTTCTCTCCTCTTTAATTAAATAACCTAATAATAAAGATTTATAATAAAAAGTACTGCATTGCATGATTCTTTAATGCGCTTCTTTTTGTTGCCTTTTAATATTGGTTAGATTAGACTATGAAGATGTATATATGCTTGGCAAGAAAGCTCAAAACTTTCGTTCTGGGATGAATTGCTGATAAACTTAATAACTTCATAGTAAGTTATTAAGAAAAAAGAATAAACTATGAGTCTCAATTAAGTAGTGCCGGGGCCGAGATTTGAACTCGGGGAGACCGGATCTCTCATGAAGGCGCCGTACCCCTTCTTTTACATTATGAGTCCGGCGCCCTGGCCAGGCTTCCCGGTTTTTTACCTCTAGGCGACCCCGGCACTATTTAAGAATAGGAAAACGGTCGTATAAATATTTTTGAGACTTCTTAATAACTGTGTGATCATTGCTTTGTCAGATATTAAGAATTATAAAGAGCATTTCTAACATATTAGTGAAGAAAAACATGAGTCTTAAATTTATTGTTTAATGTGTTTAATCTCTAAAATAGGTAAAAAAGATCTCAATGAATTTGTGAATAATTAAACTTTTTAATATAATTCACGCTAATTTAGGTCTTTGTCTATAGTAAGCTTTATATTAATTTAATTTTGTAAACTAATTGAGCTACAATGAATAGGATTGCAATTTCTAGAATGACTGCAACTTTGATAGTAATCATAATAGTAATTGCAATAGGAGCAGCAGTTTATTTTACATTACCACCCAGTACTACAACATCATCTAGTACTACAACATCACTTAGTACAACTACGACAACTACTAAAAAACCAATAAAGATTGGTGTTATTTTTGATATAGGTGGTAGGGGTGATTTAAGCTTTAATGATATGGCATGGCTTGGTGCTGAAAGGGCTAAGCGTGATTTCAATGTTAGTATTACTTATTTACAATCTAGGTCTCAGGCAGACTATGTGCCTAATTTGCGACAACTTGCAAGTTCTGGTGATTATGCATTGATCATATGTATAGGATTTTTGATGACCGATGCTCTTAATCAAACTGCTTCAGAGTTCCCAAATCAAAAGTTTGCTATAATTGACTCTATTGTAAATAAACCTAATGTCAGATCCATTTTGTTTAAGGAGAATGAGGGTTCAGCATTAATTGGTGCATTAGCCGGATTAATAACTCAAACTAATAAAGTAGGTGTAGTATTAGGTATTGAGATACCAGTACTTTGGAGATTTGAAGCTGGTTATTATTGGGGTATAAATTATGCCGCTAATCTTACTGGTAAGAAAATCACCATACTTTACAAATATACTAATACGTTTACTGATGCTGCTGTAGGACGTGCTGTGACTGAAGGATTCTTAGCTCAAGGTGTTGATGTTGTATATAATGTTGCAGGTCTTACTGGCAAGGGCATGTTAGATGCTGTATATGATTATGGAGTTCAGCATGGGAAACAGATTGGTCCACCGTTTGGTGTGGGTGTTGATGCTGATCAAGATTGGATTCATCCTGGTTTTGTGATTGCGAGTATGATGAAAAGAGTTGACAATGGTGTATATTATGCTATAAGGGATGTGGTTTACGGCAATTTTACTGGGGGGATTCAATTTTTGGGTCTTAAAGAGGGAGGTGTGAAGATGAGTGATAGGAATGATTTGATACAATTCATAGATATTGCTAAGCAATTGGGGGCTCAATTACCTGATACACCCGATAATATAATAGCGAAATATGATCAAATGAGAAATTCTATACCTTCTAGTGTATGGCAGACAATTAGTGATTTAGAGTCTAAAATTAAATCAGGACAATTAAAAGTGCCTTTGCCTACAACTCATGATGAAATACAAGCAATAAGGTTACGTTATGGTGCTACGGGTTAATTTTAAATTATTTTTTTATTTTATGTGGTTGAGATGTCAGATAATATTATTGAAATGAAAAATATCGTGAAAGTTTATTCAGGTGGTGTTATAGCTCTTAAAGGTGTTGATTTTAGTGTGCGTTACGGTGAAATTCATGGTCTTCTTGGGGAGAATGGTGCTGGAAAAACTACTTTAATGAATATATTATTTGGTAAAATTTCACCTACTCAAGGGACTATTTATGTAAGGAATAAGTTAGTGCATTTTAATTCGCCTAGGGATGCTATGAAGGAAGGTATTGGTATGGTTCATCAGCATTTTATGCTCATACCTACTTTTACAGCACTTGACAATATAATATTAGGTTATGAACCGATAATAAATGGTGTAATGCTTAATCGTAAGGATGCGTATAATAAACTTGAAAAATTAATGAGCGAGACAGGTCTTAAAGTTGATCTTAACTCCGTTGTAGAAAATTTACCGATTGGTGTTAGACAGCGAATTGAGATTCTGAAATTATTGTATAGGGGTGTTGATATAATAATTCTAGATGAGCCTACTTCTGTTCTAACTCCTATAGAGACTCGCGAATTATTTAAGTTTCTTAAGCAGTTAAAAAATCAAGGAAAGACAATAATATTTATTTCTCATAAATTGAAGGAAGTGTTAGAAATTACCGATAGGATAACTGTATTACGTAAGGGGCAGGTTGTTGGGGTTGTAGAAACCAGCAATACTACAATAGAAGCTTTGGCTACTATGATGATTGGGCATGAAATATTTAAATCTAGCAGTAAAAGGATTGTTGAAAAAGTTGAACCTATTCTTAAGGTTGATGATCTTTGGGTTAATAGCGATGATGGTAAGACTGCAGTTAAAGGTGTATCTTTTGTTATTCATAGTGGGGAAATTTTTGGTATTGCAGGTATTGAGGGTAATGGGCAAAGTGAATTAGTGGAGGCGATAACAGGGCTTAGAAAACCATTAAAGGGTGATGTATATTTAAAAAGTGAGAGAATAACTGGTTATGCGCCTTCAAAACTTTATAGTATGGGCATAGCACACATACCTGAAGATAGACATAAAAGGGGGCTTATTCTTGATTTGCCATTTAATGAAAATTCTATTTTAGGTTTGCAAAATAAGTTTTCAAATAAGTTTGGTTTATTACAAATTAAACAAATTAATGAATGGGCTGAAAAAATAACTGAGAAATTTAATATTAACATACCAAATGTGAGAATTCCTGCTAAGTATTTGAGTGGGGGTATGCAGCAAAAGTTGATTACTGGTCGTGAGTTTATGAAAGATCCCTCTGTAATTATAGCTTCACAACCTACTAGAGGATTAGACGTGGCTGCTACAGAATATATAAGGAACCTTCTTATTGATATGAGAAATCAGGGTAAGGCTATCTTATTAGTATCTGCTGATTTAGATGAAATTTTATTGTTAAGCGATAGGATAGCTATAATGTATGATGGACGTTTTCTAGATATTGTTCGTCCTAACGAAGTTACTGAAGAGAGATTAGGCCTTTTAATGGGTGGGATAAAGAGATGAGGGTTAAAGCTTTAAGTATTATTACTAAACATTTTCCTGAGAGTGGTGGTTCTTACTTACAATTATTAGCTGATTCTTTAATATCATTATTAGCTGGATTTTTAGTTGGTGGTATTATAATTTATTTTGCTGGTTTTAGTCCTTTTTTATTTTACGAGGGTATGTTTATCGGAGCATTTGGAACTACTGGTTCTGCATTGAACACACTTAGTTATATGACACCACTTATTCTTACTGGTTTGTCATTTGCTATAGCGGCGCGAGCTTCACTTTTTAATATAGGTGCGGAAGGTCAGATGTATTTTGGAGCCTTTACTGCTGTTCTTATGGGTTATTATTTAAAGTTTCCAATATTTATTCATCCTTTTGTAGTGCTTCTTGTTTCTATGCTTTCAGGTGGTTTTTATGGAGTAATAGCAGGATGGTTACGTGTTTCGCGTGGTGTAAATGAAGTTATTTCTACCATTATGTTAAATTGGATTGCATATTATTTAATAAATTATTTTACAACATATTACTTTTATAATCCATCAAGACCGTATGAAACACCAACGATAGGTAATTCTGCAAAAATACCACCATTGTTCGAGGGAACAACATTATCATACACGTTTTTCATTTCCATTTTAATTGCAGTATTATTTTATATAATCCTTTGGAGAACTATTATTGGATATAGTATAAGGACTGTAGGAATAAATCCATCAGCCAGTGAGTATGGTGGGATAAATGTGAAAAGGACAATAATAATGGCCATGTTTTTGAGCGGAGGTGTTGCAGGTTTAGCTGGGTCATTAGAAGTTTTGGGGCGTTTCGGTAATTTAGATACAGGTCTTAATATAGTTAAAAATTTGGGTTTTGATGGTATAGCAGTATCATTAATAGGTAGGAATCATCCAATAGGAGTAATATTCTCATCATTATTTTTTGCTACATTGAAATCAGGAATTGTAAATGTACAGGCTATTACCTCTGTAGGTGGGAAAACTGGAGTGCCGTTAGAATTAGGCATTACTGTTCAGGGTATAATAGTAATGTTTTCTGCAATACCATCTATAATAAGTATGATAAGAAGATGGAGGAGAATATAATGCCACCAGTAGATATAATCTCAGTTTTTCTCACACCAGTTTTTTATTTAAATATGCTTAAATTTATGATGCCAATAACGATAGCCGCTTTAGGTGAAATCATTGCAGAACGTTCAGGAGTAGTCAATATAGGTCTTGAAGGACTCATAATATTAGGTGCGCTTTCTTCAGTATATTTTGGAATATTCTCAGGTAGTGTAATAATTGCATTAATAACAGGAATATTAACAGGTATAATTGTTGGTATAATGTATGCACTAATTGTTATTTATTTAAAGGGCGATCAAATAGTAACAGGTATAGGTATTAATCTTTTTGCATATGGATTTGGAGTTATAACCCTCTATTTTACATGGGGGACTTTTGCCAATAGTCCATACTTACCATCATCAGCCATGATCCCGAAATTATGGGGAGTAAGCCCGTTAATCCCTCTCACAATATTACTTAGCATATTAACATGGTATGTTTTTAAATATACATCAATTGGTTTAAGGTTAAAGGCGGCAGGAGAAAATCCTGAAGTTACAGAATCAGCAGGTATAAATGTGTATAAAATAAGAGTAATTGCAACTATCATTGGAGCTACATTAGCAACTATAGGAGGAATATTTATGGGAATAGATTGGTTAAACCAATATACACGAGATATAGCAGGAGGTAGAGGTTTTATTGCGTTAGCATTAGTGGTTTTCTCTAATTGGAATCCTTTAAGACTTATAGGGGGAGGATTACTTTTTGGTTTTCTCTATGCTTTCTCACTTTCAATACCTAGTGGTATTATACCTGATCAAATTCTTAGCATGCTTCCATATATTGCAACACTCTTAGTAGTGGCAGGGTATGCTGGAAAAGCTAAACCACCAGCTGCACTTGGTAAACCATACACAAAAGAGTAAGCATTAGTTCAATAGTATCATGAAAATAATTTTGTTCTAATGTTTAGATTAATATTAAAGTGTATATAACATACAATTATGAAGATTGAGATGCTAGTTTCAAGATACTCATCTTATATAATTGCGATAATTTTTATATCATTATTATCAATCTATGTTTATAATACTTATAATCTAGCCACAAATATTAATACTCAAGAATATGTTAGTGATGAAGTTTGGTATGTTAATTCAGCAAGAAACATTCTTCGTACAGTTTTTGGAGTACAACCCATATATGTGGATACTCAAGGATACTCCTATTATACTATAATCTTTAATACTACATCCTCAGTAGAAAACAATGAATTAGCAGTTCAAAAAATAGTAAATTCATTACACGGTAATATAACTAAAATTTATACACAATTTCCAGGAATTGGTATAAAGATACCTAAGAATGCTAATGTTAACATATTTTCATCGTTACCAGGTATCATATTCATACAGAGTGGTTATCCATATCCGGATGTCTCTAATATTGAAAATTACATGAATTATGAACATCCACCACTTTTTAAGTATATGATAGGCGCTTCAATGATGGTGTTCGGTGATAAACCATTAAGCTGGAGAATACCTAGTCTTGTAATGGGTATAGGTTCAATCATATTGGTCTTTTTTATAGTATTACAATTAGTAAAAATAATGAGTAATCCTATTGTAGAAGTATTAGCAGTAATAATTGCACTCGTTGCCCCACTTTTTGATGCAATAATGGTTAATATGACTTCAGTTGCAATGCTTGACATAGGATTAGCTTTCTTCTCAATTCTTTCATTATATTTTGCATTAAATAATAGGTATGTTCTTTCAGCAATTATGATCGGATTAGCAACTTCTATAAAGTTGAGCGGTATATTTTTAGTGCCTGCATTGTATATAGCAATGAGATTAAATGGGAGATCAATCCGTGATTCACTTCTCTTCTCAATTTATATACCAATATCATTATGGTTTATAATGAACTTACCACTAATCTCCTACATAGGCATAAAATCTTGGTTAGATTTGAGTGTGACAGGAGCTATTTCATGGCACTTATCATCAAGGCCTCCAAACGGTCCTCCCTCATCACCACCATGGGGTTGGCTAATTAACCAGAATCCATTTTATTTACATTATAATCCCACAATGGGTGCTACACTTAACATTGGGGTGTATCTTTTAACCGTGGCTTTAATATTTCTTTCACCATTCCTAGCATCAAAAATAAGTAAAAATTTGATAATCCCAGTATTTTGGTTTATTTTTCCATTTTTAGGTTATACTACTGTTTACATATTGGGTAATCATACACTTTACAGTTTTTATGCAGTAATGATGTCGCCAGTAACGTACGTTCTATTAGGAACATTAGTAGTGACATTAATAGAGTCAACTTACACGCTCAGTATTCTAGATATTTTAAAATGGCATAAAAATGCAATTATTAAACTATTAAGAAATGAAGTACAATTACCAGCTGAATTCAAAATACATAAAATATTATTACCAAATGACGAAGAGGCGCATATAGTACTATTCGCATTAATTATTACAACATTTAGTTTTATCATACATTTACCAAGTAATATTAATTTAACACAATCTAACTTTTATAGTGACATAGCGGCAATTCCTCAAAATTTACCTGGCATAGATAAGATTCCTTATATAAATTATAGTGCCAATCAAACATTATTAGTAAGTCTAATCATATATATTACATACTTAATAGCAAGCATGGATATAAACCCAGTATTTAGTTTTTATTTAATAAACTCTTTTATAATATATATAGCAGTTTATTATTTATTCAAAGATTTATATTGGATCACGAAGAAATTAAATCTACAATGGTGGAGATTGTTTCTATTCGCAGGATCATTAACATTCATACTATATTCTATCTATAGCTGGGAACTTATAGCGGTTGCATGCTCATTTAGGGCATTAAGATACTTTATGGAAGAGAAACATATGCTGAGCGCCATATTATTTGGCCTAACGTTTAATGTAAGCATATTCTCAATGATACCAGTCCTAGCAATAATAACGAATTTAAACAAAAAATTAATCATAAAATATCTCACTATAATAATGCTTATAATTATATCATTTAACTTACCATTTATGATTATAAATATGAATTTATGGTTAACAAGCATCATAAACATAGCATGGAATAATGCTGTGGGCACCTGGCTTATAGAAATATTCGGAGACCCAAGCAGTATAATGATAAAATATGCATCAATAACACTCATAACAATATCACTATTATTACTCTTTAAACAACACACTAACGAATATCAATCATTAAACCATAAGATCTTTGACCTCTCGTGGAAAAGCATAGCAATAGTACTCTCATTAAGTTATATATACACCCCACAAACAACCTTGCAATTATTACCATACATGACTTTAACACCAAACATGGAACCCTTATTAATAATTCTAACAGACCTCTTCAATGCATTAGTAATAATTACGTGGTTTAATTATAAAGAATGGAGCCAAGCATTCTTTAAAATAACACCAACAAGCCCATTAGATGGAACCGCCATGCCAACCATATTATCAACATTAAGAAATATAACAATATTAATAGCACTAATCTTAACACTAAAAACATATCACAAATTTACAAATACTAAGAAACAATACGACCATTCCTGAGCTTTATAATTCTATCAGCGAATTCATTAATCATTGGATTATGAGAAGCAACAACAACTGATACACGATTATTCACAGTTAAGTCTTTGAGAATACTAAAAATATTACGTGCAGTTTCATTATCAAGATTACCAGTAGGTTCATCAGCTAAAATTAATTTAGGATTACCAATAAGTGCTCTTATAATAGCTACTCTTTGTTGTTCACCACTACTTAACTGAAAAGGAAAATGATCAGCTCTTTCACTTAATCCTACTTTAGCTAAAAGTTCATCAATTTCTTTAATCTTTACTTCACCAACCTTAATACGCATGGTCAATATTAAATTCTCTTTCACCGTAAGTTCTGGTAAAAGATTAAATGATTGAAAAACAAACCCTAAAAAATTACGTCTTAAATAAGATAAAGCACTATTACCAAAAGCACTATTCATACGAGTAACATCAACACCATTAATAATTACAATACCCCTAGTCGGACTATCAAATGTTCCCAAAATATTAAGTAGTGTTGTTTTACCAGAACCCGTCGGTCCAACAATACCTAAAAATTCACCTTCATTAACATCCAATGATACATTTTGCAAAGCATAAATAATTTTACCAGAAATCCTATACGTTTTTGTAATTAGAGAACATTTAGCAATGATCATATTTATACCTCACTCAATAAATGCATTACTGATAATCGCTTCGCTTTAATAATAATAGGTACAACAGCAATTAATGAGAAAATCACACAAAATAAGTATGTCATCATTAAAGGCCATGATATTACAACCCATGATGGTTGATAACCATATGTAAATGTAAATATGGACAATGTAAAGAATACAGCTAACGTAACTAAAATTAACATATAAACCAAAGCTTCAATAATCAATACACCAATTAACGAACGAAATGTAACACCCAAACTACCAAGTATTGCAAGAGACTTCTTACGCTCATTAAAAGTACTGTCTAACTCCTTATAAAAAATAAGACCAGCAACTAAAAAACTACCATAAGTAAAAATATAATACATGGGAACATTTATTATATCACTTAATATACTTCGCTCTTTATCAATTTTACTATCTTTCATACTAACAGATATAAAAGGAACACCATTAGTACCATTAATTGATTTTAAATATACAAGTGTTTTGTTAACATCTAAAGATTTAACATAACTCATATAATCTATATTTAAAACTTCTTTCATTAAAGCTTTAGAACAAATATTAGGTATATCCTCACATGTTACAACACCGCCTTGAGTAGCAACTGGTGCCGCAACTATACCAATAATTTTAATTTTCCCACTAGTTATAGAAGAACCAGTATTAAAACTTATTGTAACCATATCTCCAACTTTTATACCTAATTTTTTTGCAAAATATTCCTCGATAACCATACCATTCCCTTCAAAAGACCCGGAAATTAACCAACTTTTACTAAACGGTGCAAGATCTCCATAAGCAGTTTTATTGTCAGTTATTATTACATCAGGTACAAAAATACTCTTATCATTATATGAAATAGTTAAATCAAGATTTACTATTTCTCTTGCATGTTCAACAATGTAAGATTTGGGATTATTGAATATATAATTATTAAAAATATAAGTGATATTACCCTTAGACTGATCCCATCTAATGTTAGGACCTGATGCTAAACTTATAAAAATATTATAACCTGCATTTTGCAGTACTAAAATTTTTCCAAAATAGTAAGAATACACTTGGATTTGAGGATAAGTTATATAAGCCAGAATTAAAATTATAATAATTCCATAACGAACTTTTCGCTGTAATTCTTTTTTATACCTTCGTAGCATATATAGCAAAAATGATAAAAAAATATTATATTTTAAACTTTTTACATTTTCATTGATTGACATATAAAACACCTGTAGCAGTATTGCCCCAAATAGTACTGCACGTCCAATCATAGTTTGCTTCTCCTGCATAAGAATAATAAATTCCTGGCGTATAGCCTGTTGTTCCTACGTTTAAATAACGATATAATGAACTAGGAGGAAAGAGATAGTGTTCACATTCTTTATAATGCCAATAAGGAGTATCACCCAAATATTTTATATCCCAACTATCACTAGAGGGAGGATACTGTAGGTTAGTGCTTATTAACCAAGGCCTTTGCAGATTTTCATTTACCCAAATATCATATTCAAAGCCTACATAAATACCTCCTATACTGGGTATTCCGCAAGTGTAAAATGTATTTGATGTATCAAATTCTGTTGGAGCGCCCGTAATTATAGTGTTTGGGTTAAAGCTAGCGTATGCTGAGTTTCCACAATCTGCTCTAACTGGTGTAATTAGTGTTATTGGAATATTAAATAAGGTCATGCTGGCGATGAGCCATATTATTAATATTAATGCTTTATTTTCTTTCGTTGATGATTCGTATTTCACAGTTCCTCATTTTTTTTTGTTTTTACTTTAATATAAAGTTAACTAATTTATTATAATAAATTTAATATAATAAATTTAAATTGAATACTAAATATCATCTGCTCATTGTATTAAGATTTATAAGGTGTTTTTCACTTTTGTTTAATTTATTTATTATATTAGTATAATAAAGGTCTTCATTTTAAAACTAGAACATCTGTTTATGTAAGACACATAGTTGAGCTGTAACCTGATTGGGAATGTAGACTATTGTTCTTTTATTAGTATTATTGGTTATTGTGAAACTTAACTGCATGTCACTTCTAGGCTTCATAACTTAAATGAGTATCAATATATAATTTCTCAATATTAAAGAGAAATTTTGATAATTTTGTTGACTTCTTTGAGAAGTATTCTTATCTGATATATGAGTTTTGTTGACAATTAACGAAAAATTGAAGTTGTTAGTAAATGTTCTATGATACAAATCTGATATGAATCATAATTAAAAATTTAAGTGGTAAAAAATCCAATCGCACAAAAAGATATACATGTATCATAATGCTAGTCTGATTTTTACTTTAGAGCAGAGATTTTTTATTGTTTGTAAAACTCGAAGAAAATTAGGTTATCCTAAGTAAGGCTTTTACATAAATAAGTTTTTATTTGATAAGGGTTATATATTTTGTAATGTCTGATGATTTGTCGTTAATAGAATCGAAGTTAAAAGGAAAAACCTTGCTTGTCTATTGGTATCTAATTTCATCAGGTTCAAGAACTGTAGGTGTCAGAGAGGTCCAACGTGCTTTAAAATTTTCAAGTCCTAGTATAGCTGCATATCATCTTAGTAAACTTGAAGAATTGGGATTGGTAAGAAAAACTGAACACGGTGAGTATGAATTGGTGCAAGAGGTAAAAATTGGTACACTTAAATTTTTTACAAGAATTGGTAGATTTTTGGTTCCGCGTTTTCTTTTTTACTCAGTCTGGTTTTCAACAATGATTATATTATATTTAATACTTTATCCTCAAACTGGTGACGTTCATAATATCATGTCATTATTATTCGGAATAAGTGCAGTCATAATTTTTTGGTTCGAAACCATAAAATTATTACATAATAAACCAGTTTAAATATCCTTGTTAAAACCATTCCGTAAGTTTCTCTTCTTTTAAGAGAAATTCTAACTATTAGCATGTGAAAATAAACATGATAAGATCTATTCATGAATGAGAAGATGATCTAATGTAATTAATAACTATTAGTGTATTTATCAGCATAAATGTTGTGCCTATAATCGCGGCTAATAATTGATTTAATATGATGTTCTGCAGTCCTCCATCAACCATATATGCTATATAAATTAATAGGGGTGCAAGTTTAACAATGAGATTATTATCATTATTAGTATGATCTGAAGTAAACTCTATTATGCTAAAGAATATTATTGATGATAAAAACCATCCTACAAAATTTGTAATGGGTATATTAAAGTACTCTCCTCCTTGCCATATCCACACTTTATATGCGGTAAAGATAGGATCATATAATATATCCCATGATACCATCAATGCTGAAGCCAGCAAGATTCTTTTCAACGTGTTCTTTTGGGAGAAATATGCTATAGTATAACACATTATTCCTAAAGTAAACCACCCTAACGGTATTTGAATTGGAATATTTAGTATTTGTGGTTGAAATTTTGACGTATATTCATAGACACCAAAGGGTATTCCAGTACGTGTTCCTAAAATTTCAATAATCAACCCTCCAAAGAAAAATACGAGAAAAGCTTTAATCAAAAAATTTTCATTAAAAACTATCATTGCATATGATGCTAATAATGGAATTAATAGAATTGCACTTAAATGAAAAAACCAGCTTGTATTTGTAAAAAATAATCCTATTAAATCTGATAATATCATACTTAATGATAATAAAATTATTACTAACGACAATGCACTGCTTTTTTCTAACATATATTCACCTTATATCTTAAACTTATAAATTATTAATTAATATTTCGGAATACGTGTAGAAATTTAATATTCTAATTATTTTATTGTTCTTTTAGCATATAAAAATATAGCTAATGCTACGATTAGTGAGACAATAACAATCAAGAATACCTTATCATAAGTATTTACTGACATACTGGCAATTTTATTTATTTCTAACGAAGATGGTGTCACTAAACTCATTGTGGTATTTGTAATCCCTCTAGTAATTGTAGGCAAATAAGAGTAATTGCTTTCTGAAGTAGTTGTTAGAGTATTACTTGAAGTGGATTGTAAAGTTTGAATTTTAAGCGCACTAAATATCAATGATGGTAACAAAACTATTATTATGCCTAAGATTATACCAGCAATAATAGATGTAATGAACCTCTCCATTTCACTTTATAAAATATTTCTAGATTTTTATTTCTATATTTTAGAACATTATATTTTACTATTAATTCTGCACAACATTTCATAAATCTAAAATAATATCATCTTTAAAAGACTTATAAATAATTCAATAAGAACGCTTACAATTTAAACCTTGATATAATTGCCAATAAGCTTAAATACAGAATAAAATGGTGCGTCCCTTCATCCCACCTTAGAAGCGAGAATCTCTAATCTTAGTCGTGGAGAGCATCAAATAATAGAAATGATTTAAATTAGTAATTATCCTAAGAACCTCACGATTTAGATAAGTAAAAAATCAATAAAGTATTTCATAATTCTTAATATTGCTCAATGCCGTTATATATCCTAATACATCATAAATAGTGCAATATGAAAAATTATGAGAACATAAATTTAACAAGACTTAAATATAAGATTAATCTAGATTAATATAATGAAAGCAGCAGTACTTTATCAATTTAGAACACCTTTTAAAATAGAAGAAATAAAGCTTGAACCAATACCCGGTTTTGTAAAAGTTGATGTAAAATATTCCGCGATCTGTGGTAGAGATGTAGTAATATGGAAAGGAGGTTTTAAAGATTTTAAACTACCACATATTCTAGGTCATGAAATCTTCGGATACTATAATAATAAGCCCGTAACTGTTTATGCCGGAATTTTCTGTAATAGTTGCAAATATTGCAGAGAAGGAAAAGAGAATCTCTGCGATAGTTATACCATTATCGGAGAAAATTTACCTGGTGGTTATGCTGAAGAAGTATATGTTCCAGAACGTAATATAATACAATTACCAGATAATAATTTTGAAAAATATGCTGCAGCTAGTGAAGCTGTAGCTACAATGATCCATGCATCACACCTTGCCAATATTAAAGAAGGTTACAAAATACTCGTCACAGGAGCTAGCGGTGCTGTGGGAATCCATGGTATACAATATTTAAAAACATTAAAAGCCGAAATTTATGGTCTAACTTCCAAACCAGAAATAGTAAAGATGAACGGCGCTATTCCTATAAGTAATGAAGAATTAAAAAAGGAGAAATTTGATGTTATAATGGAAATTGTTGGAGCGTTTACAATAAATGAAAGCTTAAGAGCGCTTAAAAAAGAAGGAATACTAGTTCTCATAGGTAATATCGAAGGAACACCTATCAATTTAGTGAGACCAGCCTTAACAATCATGAGACAACAAAAAATTATAGGAAGCGCAGCATTCACCCTAAATGAATTTAAAGAAGCTATTCAACTCATAGCATCAGGCAAAATCAATCCTTATTATAAGATTTTCCCATTTGATGAAATAAATGAAGCTTATAAAATAATACTCAACAGACAACAAACCGGCAAAATGATACTCAAAATTTAATAAAATCACCATCTAATTCACTTTTATAATAAATATTCTTAATAAACTCTCACATAAAAGCTTCATAAAATTGTTGATTCCTCACAATTTTTGATAAAAATTCTATTACCACAATAAATTATGTAAAATACCTCATAAACCACATAACAAAATAACTTAAAGAAATCTTTAAAAAAATATTAGATCACTCATATCTTCAAAAATATAGAGATAAATGTTAAAAATCAGTATTATCATGAATTAATCATGGGTTTATAGAGTTTTCGAATTTTGATAGTTATGTAAGTTGCTAATAGTATTTTTAATGAATCACCTACTATGAATGGCAATACTCCAATTAGGATAGCTTTTTCTAAGCCTATTTTTAACCATAGAGAAAGTTGTATGATACCCAAAGTATAAATAACTAATGTACCAATCACCATAGAAAAAAGAATCCACATAAAACTTAAACTCTGCCTAAACTCAATCAACCATCCCATCACATAAGCACCCACCACAAACCCAATTAAATAACCTCCAGTTGGTCCAACTAATACTCCTATCCCAGCTTTGCCTCCAGCAAAAAAAGGTATACCAATTAAACCAAGAATTACATAAATAACTTGACTTAAAGCACCCCATTTACTACCTAAAATTCCTCCAGCTAAATAAGTAAAGAGAGTCTGCATAGTAATAGGCACAGGTCCTATAGGGATTGCAATAAAAGCACCTATGCCCGTAAGTATCGCAAAAAGAGATGACAAAACTATGTTCATTGAATGAGAACGCTTATTTATTTTACCTTCCCTCCCTCATCATGAAGTCTACTGTAGTAGTATCGTACGTGCCTAATTTAAATTCTTCTTTATTAATAATATTTACAAGAAAAGGTATATTTGTCTTTATACCATTAATTTTTATTTTAAATAAATAATTAAGTAATTTTGATATAGCAATTTCTCTATTATATCCATATGATATTACTTTTGCTATTAGCGGATCATAATAGGGTGATATATATGTTCCTACTTCTAGTGCATGATCAACTCTAATATCAGATTCAATAGGTATAGATAATTCTGTAATACTTCCAGGAGAAGGAATTAAAGTACTAGGATCTTCAGCATAGATTCTTGCCTCTACAGCATGTCCTTTTGGATAAAGATCATTTGAAATAGGTAATTCCTTGTTAAAAGCTGTTAATAACTGAAGCTCTACAATATCTAATCCTGTAGTTAATTCAGTGACAGGATGTTCTACCTGTATTCTTTTATTCATTTCAAGAAAATAAATATTACCTTGTGGGTCCATTAAAAATTCAACAGTTCCGGCATTTTTATATCCTGCTTTTATAGCATATTGTTTTGCATATTCGTAAATTCTTTTTCTAATACTATCATTTACTGCTGGTGATGGTGCTTCTTCTATAATTTTCTGTTGACGCCTTTGTATTGAACATTCTCTTTCGCCAAGGGCATAAGCATTTCCATTAGCATCTACAATTATTTGAACTTCAATATGTTTAGGCTTATATAATAGTTTTTCAATATATATGCCCGGATTACCAAACGCATAAAATGCTTCTCTTGAAACTGCTTCAAAAAGTTCTGGAGTAAGTTGTTCAGGACTATGTATTATTCTAGTTCCTTTTCCACCTCCTCCTCTATCTGCTTTTAAAATTATTGGCGGTTTAAATTGCTCAAGAAGTATTTGTGCCTTCTCAAATGTTACTGTTTCTAATGTTCCAGGTATTATAGGAACTCCAGCATCAATAGCTATTTTTCTTGATAAAACTTTTGATGTCAGTTTTTCTAATGCCTTAGCTGGAGGCCCAATCCAAATTACTCCTAAATTTTCTACTGCCTTTGCAAAATCAAAACTCTCAGCAAGAAAACCGTATCCTGGATGTACCGCATCAACTCCTGTTGATTTAATAGCTTCAGAAAGCCTTTCTATATTAAGATAGCTCTTTAAAGGATTTGATGGCCCTAAATAAAAGCTTTCATCTGCCAATTTTACATGCATAGCATTTTTATCGGCATCCGAATAAACTGCAACTGTTTTAATGCCTAGCTTTTTACATGTTTTAATTATCCTTACAGCTATTTCTCCTCGATTAGCAATAAGTACTTTTTTCCCTATTAGACTTGATTCATTCATATAAAAAATCACCATAAATAAAAAATTATTTTAGTTATTTTAATAAAGGTTTACCTAATGGTAAATTAATACCCACACTTGCAAGCATCCCAGCTGCTGCAACATACCAAGCTAATGTTCCTGTGATAAAGTAGAGCAATCCTCCTATTGAATTAATTAATGTATTTGTTACACCAAGATAATAGAAAGCAGTAATGAACAATGCTGGATCAACTGTAAGTATTGTAAGAAACGTTGCAAGTGGAGCTTTGGCAAAACCAGGAGTTGTTACAGTTAGCACTAAAGATAGTACGATCCATTCATATCCTAATATTCTAATATCTATATTCCAGTGATTGATTATACTTAAATACGTTAGAAGCCATGAAAATCCAGATCCTGCCGCAAAGAATCCTGTAAAATATAAGAATGTATTTCCTCCTAAATTATCATTCTTCCTTAAGCTAACAATTGCAGTAATAATATATGGAATTATAGCAGCAAAAGCTATTCCTGAAGCTAAAAGCAATGAAGTAAAATCTACTAATCCAAGAAATAATGCTGCCGCCATATAAGTCATCACCGAATAAGCTACTAATCCTCCAGGACCTGCTGAAGCCCACTCATTTTTTTCGCTCATTTTTTACATCTCCTTTTTTAAAATTATTAGGGGAGTGCCTATATCTACCTCGTCCCATTCTTTTACTTTAATCTCCTCTACTATTCCTGTAGCATCCGAAGCCACAAATACCTCTGTTTTCATGACATTTAAAACTACTACATTAGTTCCATTATCAACTTTATCTCCAGGTTTTACTAAAACACGGGCTACTAATCCAGGTACGGGGGCTTTTATTTCTACTTTAGATGTTATCATTTTTTCTCACCCCCAAGCAACTCCCATAAATTAGTTACAATTATTCCGTTTTTTTCTAAACCTTCTCGTAAAGTTTTAATTATATCTGCAGCATTAGGGGCATCTCCATGTATACATAATGTATCGGCCTTCACTTCAATGTATTGACCCTTAATATTATCTATTTTTCCTTCTACTACTGCAGTAAGAGCGCGTTTTAAAACAAGGTTTGGATCCCATGCTTGCTTAACTCTCTCAATAATTATCTTTCCTTGCTCATTATAATTCAGATCAACAAACACTTCGCTAGCAACTTTTATGCCTTTAGATTTACACCTATTGTATAAAATAGTATCTTTTTCAGTAATAACAATAAGTTCTGGATTATATGCCTCTACTGCCTCTATAACAGCCGAAGCATAATTTTCATCTACTTCTGCCATAGTATAAAGTGCACCATGAAGTTTTACATGCTGAAGTTTTATTCCCTCTACTCTGAGAAAACCTTCAATTGCTCCCAATTGATAAATTAAATCAGCCTTTAGCTCATCTGGATCCATTATTATTCGTCTCCTACCAAATCCTCTTATATCCTGAAAACCTGGATGAGCTCCAACTCTAACACCATATTTTTTAGCTATCTTAACAGTATTCCAAATAACATTAGGATCACCAGCATGGAAACCAGTTGCAATATTTGCTGAAGTAGCATATTTAAGTACTCTTTCATCATCTCCTAGTTTATATCGTCCAAAACTTTCTCCTGAATCAACATTTATATCAATTTTTCTCATTTTAAACACCTCCAATCACAACTTCTTCCTTAAAAATTTCATCTTGTTCTTTCCTTAATTTTTCAGCTTCATCTATGTCAACATACTCAAATTTTATGTAATCTTTTGCAGGAATTGCTTGAAAGACTTTCCATACGTCATAATAAATAACTGTTCCAATAATAGTAAATCCCCCTCCACATGGACCATCAGGTCCAAGAATAATGATCATATCACCAGTAACATTTAGACCACCTGGTATTGGATACCCCATATCAACTAAGTTTGAAGGATGTAAACCAGCCACACCTCCAGTTTTTCGAGCCCATTCTTGAGGGAATATTTCTTTAGGTGTTATAAGTCTATATCCTGATCTATCAGAATTACGATCTATCTTAAATATTGTGGAGTAAATTTTTTCATATCCTTTTTCAGTAACATAATCAGGTGCTGCCGTTGGACCTGGGAGCATTCTTACTTTCCATGTATTTTCATAATTTGGAATAAATCTTGGTTTTATGTAACGTCCTTCAAGCTTCTCAAGCTGTTTTTCTTGTAGTTTGCCTATTTGTAGAGTATCACCTTTGCGTAATGCTCTCCCTTGAAAACCACCATAGGCTCCCCATATACAAGTTGATTTACTACCAAAAAATACAGGCACATTAATTCCGCCAGCAAATGCTATATAAGCTCTAAATCCAACACCCTTTGATACATTAAATTTTATTACATCGCCGTTATTAACCCTTATTGATTTCCAAAGAGAAATAGCTTTACCATTTATCTCGGGATTCATATCGGCTCCTGTAACCGCTATAACAGTATCATGTTTAAATTCTGCTTCAAAAAGACCTCCAGCTATTTCTAAAGTAGCTTCTGTTATAGGATTTCCAACAAGAAGATTAGCCATTCTATGTGCATAATGATCTGCTGCTCCACTTATTGCATAACCATATTTGTAATAACCTACTCTTCCTGGCCAATCTTCAACTAATGTTTGTATTCCTCCTGATTTAATTACAAGAGACCCATATTCAATTTTACTCATTTTTTCACCCCCCTCATGGAACCTTCACAACTTTTTGTGCTTCTCTTTTTCTTTTTTCGAATTCACGCACTTCTGCTTTTATATCCTCTCTGTTTATGAAATTAAGCCAATCTTTTACTTTAAACACGCTTTCAGTAATTTTATATTGATATTTTGATGATGCCTCTTCATGAACAAGTTTATAAATTTCTAATAATTTATCTTCAGTTGTTTCAACGTATTTTATTCTATCTGATGCCATTAAAAGAAATGGCTTATCTTTAAAAGCTGGATGTCTTTGTGAGGCTTGATAAGTTGGTATAGTACGTCCAAGTAATTGATAACCACCCGGAGATTCAGTTGTATAAATATATAAGCACCAACCACCAAGCCCAACTGTTCCTTCAGGAGTATATGTTCTTGATGGATTATATTTTGGAGCTTCTATAGAACTTCTTGGATCTATTGGTAACTGATATGTCCCACCTGGCCAGAAAAGTTGGTGAGAAAGTAACCATTCTGTTCCTAGCACTTTTTCTTTGAGTTCTTCTGGAGTTATACCATTATACATAGCTACATAACGAAGGTTATGACCATTTACAATATTGGGCGTATCTGGTCGTATTTCCTTTTTATATTTCTCAATAGCAGCGCGTGTTACACTATCTTCAAAGACTATTGGAAGCTCTACTATACGTGATTTAAAGCTCATTTCTTCAACAGAACCTATACTTTCTTCAATTTCTATAATATATTTTATTAGTTCACGTGCTGATATCACTTTTGGATCATACCGATATGTCATAGTCCTAAAACCATTTCCAAATTCTATTAATCCCGGTATTTGTACTTTTTGAAGCTTATCCATAAGTGTGAAAAGTCTGAATGTATCCATAAGATCAAACACTTGTTCATCCCCGTACTCCTCTTGCAACCATCCATCTCCAGCCGTTCTGAAAATAATTTTTTTTCTAACTCCCTCTACTGGAGGGACAGTTTCTAAAACAGGAGAATATCTGCTCTTCATCATGAATCATCTTAACATTTATGTATTTAAAATTTATATAAACTTTATTATATTGTTTTTGGAAAAAGTTCAATTTATATACTTGTAGATTTAGAATATGTGTGAAATGGCATTGGATACTTTGGATTTAGAGATATTGAGAATACTGCAATATGATGCGAAATATCCTATTGAAAGGATGGCTACTAAGCTTGGGGTTTCTAAGTCAACTATTGCTTATAGGATTAAAAACTTAGAAACATCAGGTATAATTAAAGGTTATCATGCATATTTAGATCCAGCGCGTCTCAACATGGATTATATTACTATAACATTTGTTCATGGAAGATATGGAAAAGATTATCATGTGGAACTTGGTGAGAAGATTGCTAAATTACCAGGAGTTTGGGGAGTTTACTTCGTACTAGGTGAAATAGATTTTATAGTAATGGGGAGATTTAGGAACCGTGATGAATTCCTTAACAATTACTTAGAAAGGCTCATGTCAATGCCAGAAGTAGAAAGAACTAGTACGCAAGTCGTAGTAAAAGTAATAAAAGAAGCACCATACGCACTATTATAATCTATACAAGATTTGATACTAGTCTTGAGCAAACTGTTAGGCTAAATATGATAAGATTAAGGATCATTAAGAAAACATAAATTAAAGTATTCTTGGAAATAATCCAAAATAGCATTGATAAAATTTATTTTACCAATTAACATTATAGGCAAGAACAAAAATGATTGTAAAAATAGATCATCTTCGACTTAACTACTCTGAAGCGCCAAAAATACTTATAGAACCACCAGGACCAAAGGCAAAAGCGCTCTTAGAAAAACAAAAAAGATTAGAAGGTAAAGCAGTATTATATCCACTTTCAATACCATTAGTGCCAGATGAAGGGTTAGGGGCAACAATTAAAGATGTGGATGGAAATATATACATAGATTATACGGCAGGGATTTCAGTAGTAAATTTTGGGTATTCGAATCCATATATTCTAGAAAAAACTATACAACAATTAAAGAAAATCGTTCATACGCTAGATTTTCCAACAGAACCGAGGGAAGAACTTACAGAAAAGCTCATCAAAATAGCACCAGCGGGATTAAAAAATAAATCAAAAGTTGTCTATGGAGGACCTACAGGTTCTGATGCAGTAGAATCAGCGATAAAACTTGCAAAATGGATTACAAAGAGAAAGACTATCATAGCATTTGAAGGGAGTTATCACGGGCAAACGGCAATGGCACAAAATCTTTCCAGCGGAAGAAAATATAAAGATCCATATGTCCCATTGGCACCAGAGGTCCATTTTCTCCCCTACGCATATTGTTATAGATGTCCTTTTAAGTTAGAGTATCCATCATGTAATCTCAGATGCGCAGATTATGTGGAACATGTATTAGAAGATCCTTATTCAGGAATACCGTCACCAGCAGCTATAATTGTTGAACCTATCCAAGGTGAAGGTGGTATTATTGTTCCGCCTGATGAATTTTTGCCAAAACTTAGAAGGATTTCTGAGAATTATAATGTGCCTTTAATTGTTGATGAGATTCAAAGTGGGATGGGAAGAACTGGAAGATGGTTTGCTTCTGAGCATTATAATGTAACACCTGATATTATGACTGTTGCTAAGTCTGTTGGTGGTTTAGGTTTGCCTCTTTCTGCAGTGGTTTATAGGGAAGATTTTGATATATGGGAGCCTGGTGCGCATATGGGAACGTTTAGAGGTAATGTTCTGGCTATGCGTGCAGGTGCTGCTGCGATTGAGTTTGCTGAAGAGTTTGGTTTATTAAATCACGTTGAGAGATTAGGCAAAGAGGCTTTGAAATATTTGAGGGATTTAAGTGAAGAGAGTAAATATGTGGGTGATGCTCGTGGGAAAGGTTTAATGTTGGCTGTAGAATTTGTGAAGGATAAGGAAAGGAAAGTGCCTTTTAGTGATTTTGTTAGCAGGTTGCAGTTGGAAGTATTTAAGAGAGGGATTATCGTGTGGAAGGCTGGACATTATGCTAATGTGATAAGATTCTTGCCACCTTTAGTTATAACTGAGGAGTTAATGATGAGGGGTTTAGAAATCTTCAGAGATGTATTGCTAAAACTCGAAAGAGATTATCATTAAACTAATGTAGTGTGCTTATGAGCTGGATATTGGGGAGTGATGTTGATGAAGGGTTATGCTAATAGGGTGTTGTTTGTTGATCTTGAAAATAAAAGTTATAAGTCAACACCAATTGATGATAAGGTTGCCCGATCATTCATTGGCGGTAAGGGTCTTGCAAACTATTTCCTTTACAAGCACAATATCTGGAATTACGAACCACTCTCCCCAGAAAATCTACTAATCTTCGCTACAGGACCATTAGGTGGAACACCATTAACCATGGCAACACGCGCATGGGCTGGATTCAGATCACCACTCACAAACATACTTGGAGGTTCAAACGTCGGTGGTACATTGGGGGCTGTAATGAAGTATGCGGGTGTTGATGCCTTAATCATAAGAGGCATCTCCAAAATACCAACGTATTTAAAAATCAGGGATGGGAGTGTTGAGTTTATTAATGCTACACACTTATGGGGTATGGATGCAATAACGTGTGAGGAAATCCTGTGGCGTGATCATGGTAAGGATGCAGCAATCCTAACAATAGGACCTGCTGGTGAGAATCTTGTAAAATTTGCCTCGATAAATCATAGTAAGTGGAGACAGTTTGGTCGCACGGGGCCAGGAGCTGTGATGGGTAGTAAAAAATTAAAAGCCATAGTTTTCCAACCAGCAGATAAAAAAGTAGAACTTGCAAATCCAGAAGGTTTTTCAGAATACTTAAAAAAATTAAACATGAGAATCTCGACAGACTCTTCAGTTAAAGCGTATAGGGAGGGTGGAACACCTAGAATAGTTGAAATTGCGAATGGTACAGGATTCTTCCCAAGCTATTACTGGTCTAAAGTGCAATTGGATGATTGGCAAAAAATTGCATGGCCGTATTTGAGGGAGCATTACTTCTTACATCCAGAGGCTTGCTTGTATTGTTCAGCTGCATGTCATCGTCTTGTAGAATCTAAAAAGTTTAACGTGAGGGTGGATCTTGATTATGAGACAATCTTTGCATTGGGTGGGCTCACTGGTACTCCTGAACCTGATGTTATAATATTTTTTAATGATTTGGCTGATAGACTTGGCATGGATACTATCACGCTTGGTAATGTGATTGGGTTTGCGATCGAATTATCTAGGAGGGGTGTGCTTGAGCTAAAGATTGATTGGGGTGCGTATGAGAGTATTAGGGGGTTGATTATGGATATTGCGTATCGTCGTGGTGTTGGTGATCTTTTGGCTGAGGGTGTTGCTTCTGTTGCGCGGAGGTTGGGTGTTGAGGATTTGGGTGTTCATGTGAAGGGTCTTGAGCCTGCTGGGTATGATCCGAGGGTTCTTAAGGGTATGGCTTTGAATTATGCTATTGCTGGTAGGGGTGCTGATCATCTTGGAACGATGGCTTATGCGATAGATATTAGTGAGAGGGCTGGTGGGAGGCAGGCTCTTGGTGAGGAGAAGGTTAGGGCTATAATTGATTATGAGAATTTGAGCGCTCTTATGGATTCTTTATTGCTTTGTAAGTTTGGGCGTTCTGTGTATGATTTTCGGGTGATTGCTGATCTTTTGAATTTGGTGGCTGGTTTTGGTTATGGGGTGGATGATGTTGTGAGGGCTGGTGAGAGGATTGTGACTTTGACCCGTTTGATTAATGTGAGGATGGGTGTTGATAGGAGTATGGATGGGCTTCCGAGAAGGTGGTTTGAGCCTGTAGAGTTTGAGGGTAAAAGGTATGTGGTAGGTAGGGAGGAGTTTGAGAGTGCTTTGGATTTATATTATAAGTTAAGGGGTTGGAGCGAGAATGGAGTACCAACTGCAGAGAAATTATCAGAATTGCGCATTAATTCTATTTAAAGAGTTTAGGAAAGGAAAGATATTGTTTTAGTTTCATTATGAGTGTGATCTTAATTTAAGTAGAGCTAAATTTATTCTGTTTTGGTTGTGTTGTGTAAGGTTGATGCTTGATGTGTATAAAACATTCATTAAAATTTATTATAGGTTTGTTGATATGATGTATATTTTTATAGTTCCCCTTTCCATTCTTTTATAAATCTTTCGAGATATTGTTCAATAAATTTATGTCTTTCTTCGGCTATTTTCTTTCCAGTTCTTGTATTAATTGTGTTTTTAATTTTTAGTATTTTTTCATATATGTGATTGATTGATGTGAGTGATTTTCCATCATATTTTTCTTTTGGTGGAATTGATGGATCATAGATTGGTATATTATCCCATCCTCCGCGGCTGAAAACTCTCGCTATTCCGATTGCTCCGAGCATATCTAACCTATCTGCGTCTTGTAGAATTTGTGCTTCTAAACTTTCTGGTTTAAGATTATTTCTAAATCTATGCATCATAATACAATATGCAACTTTTTCGATTTTCGTTTCTGGGAAACCAACTTCTTTGAGTATTTCTCTTGCGATTTTTGCACTCTCAATGGCATGATCATCAATTTTTCCTTCATCTTCCATAGCTCTTGCAACGTCATGAAGTAGTGCGGCAGCCTTGATTACATCTAAATCCACATTATAATTTTCTTCTTTTGCAATGCGAAGAGCCAGGTTATACACTCGTTCTACATGAAATTTATCATGGTGTGAGTGTTTATAAAACTTTTCACTTTTCATTTTTATCTTTTCAAAGAGTTCGTCATTAGACATTTCTAATCTTGAAGTGATACTTAATTTTTTTATTTATTTTTATCTTGGATAGTACGAATCTTTTCATATAAGTTTTATGTAGGTTTGTTTATTGTAGGGATGGTTGAAATGTTTTTTAATTTTAAATGGTTCAGGTGTTAGAAAGGAGTAAGAGTTACTCAAAATAAAGGTGGGGTGTCTTCGGGAGAGGAGGTTTGTAGAGTTTTTCTATTTTTTTATTGTTTTGTGTATGAGGAGTGTTATGTATCCTGTGGTTATTGTGTTTGTTGCTGCTGTTATTATTGTTATTCCATTGAAGAGTGCTATTGATGTTAATGTGAATGGTTCTATATTGGATATTTTGAGTATGTCAATTATTATTGGTAGTGTGATGAGTATTGTTCCGCCTGGTATTCCTGGTGATGCGAATCCGATTATTGCTGTTAGGATTGCTAGTATTATATATTGTGATAGTGTTATGTGAATGTTTAGGTATTGGGAGGTGATGTAAATGCTTATTATTACTCCTATTATGCTTCCGCTTCTATTAAGTGCTGCTCCTAATGTTATTATAAAGTCTTCTATTTCTTTGTTTATTTGGAAGTGTTGTGTAAAGATTTTGAGATGTATTGGGAGTAATATGTAAGATGAGGGTAGTGATGCTCCTATTGTGAAGATTTTAAGTGTGTACGATGCTAGTGTTTTTAAATTGATGTTTAGATTTTTGTATATTATTATGAAGAGAATGAGAATGTATAGGAGCATGAATGCAAGTGATAGTACTAATGTTTCTATATATGCTGTGAGGGAGGAGTTTTTTAAAGTGTAATATAGGGAGGTACCGAATGAAAGTGCGATTAATGGTAATATTTTTATGAAGTTTCTGAATAATTGCAATAATATGTTGTTAAGTGTTATTATGGTTATATTTATTGTCTTAATTTTCATTATTGTGAATGCTGCTATGATGCTAGCTATTATTGATAATGGTATTGGTTTTAATAGACTATTGATAATGGTTTCTAAGAATGCTGATGTATTTAGGTTGATTGTGGTTTCATTGTAAGATCTGTAATTTATTAATGATAGAATAAGTGTTGTGAGTATTGAAGAGGTGAGACCTGAAGTAAAAAAGAATATGATTGTATAATTTGTCAGTTTGGTTTGTTCTCTTCTGGCTGAGAGTGATGATGTGAGTATGATGAATATGATTATTGGTGCTGATATGAAGAAGAAGTTTGTAAAGAGCCATGCAAGTATTGTAAGAAAGCTAAGTTTGTAAGGAGTAATATATGCTAATAATATTCCTAAAAGGAACATGAATGGTAATATTAGTTCATACGTGAATTTGAATCGCATGTTCACTGTTTTCGCCTTATCATATTTAAGTGGTTATTATTAAAAAGTTAAGCTATCTCTCTGTTGTGCTACGTGATTCTTATATTTTCCTGATTAAGTATCTTCTAACATTAATTAAATTAACACTATGAAGATGTTACATATTTTATTATTAAAAGCTGTGCATGAACATAAGATTTGAATTAAAAACTTTATACAATACACTTAACCATGCGACATAGAAAGGTAAAATTTATGAGTGTGGAGAGGCTATTTTAATTTGATTGTTTTTGTAAAGCTCTATTACTCGTTTTATTATTTTTGATGTACTACAGAGAGAGCATTCTATATATTGTTCTACTCTTTTTATTTCTATTTTTAAGCCTCTTTTCTCTAAATCTTTCTTTATATCGTCTTCTTTAAAGGGTTGATCCGGCCCTAGTAAAATTATATCAGGTTTTATTTCTTCAACAATTTTAAGAATGTCGCCTCCTTCATAACCTAATACAGCTTTATTCACGTATTTTATTGATGAGACAACTTCCAACCTTTGTTTTTCAGGTATTACTGGGGGACGGCCTTTGAATCTTTCTACTGAACTATCTCTAGCAACAACTACTATGACCTCCCCTAATTCACTTGCCTTCTTAAAAAGGTAAATATGACCAGGATGAATTATATCAAATGTTCCAGCTACCAATACTCTCTTTTTCTTCATAGCTCCCAATAAAAATAATCTAACCCAAAATATATAATTGAAATATATGGTTTATATCTTAAAACAATCCTAGACCTTTAAACAAAACATTCCAAAGATTTGCTTCAAAACTTCAGTATTCTTTTTACACCCCAATTTTTCGGACTATTTAAAATAGATTATGGAAAGAAGTCATAAGCTTAGAAGAAAAATAGAAGAAGTTCAGAGGATGAATAGGATTTGTTTTACTTGAGAAAAGATATTTTAACTTTAGATAAGGGTTTTGACGATTGAGGAGCTTTAGTGGGAGTTTGAGGTCTATTGAGAGCTATTCTTCATTAATTATGAAAAGTTTGACTAAAAATAATACCCCCACCCCTCTGTTTCTACTGGAACCACTGGACTAAATGTGAACTTTTCATTAAATAATAACTTTTCTTTTTTGAATATTATTTTAAGTTTGAAGAATATACTCCAATTCTAATTATTTTAAAATATAAAATGCTTTTTGGTATATCTATTCATTTATTTTTGCTATATTTTATTTTAGTTAAAAATAGCAGTATTGTTTTCCAGTAGCTCCAGTGGAAATAAAGGGGTGGGGGTGTTTTATGTTCTTTAATATACATTTATATTTTTAATTTTCTGAAAAATAATTTGTTATTTAATAGTTTTAAGGTTTAATGTATATGTAATTGTTTCTTTGGAGTTCTATTAGTTTTGTTATTCCTGCTGGTACAATTTCACAAAATTCGAATAAATGATCTTTATTTATCTTATTCACGTTTAATGAATTATTACATATATAAAATTTTACGTTCTTCTTATGAAGTTCCTCAAGTTGTGTGGAATATTTCATGTTTGATTCTTTTACGAAACTTTTTACTGCTGTTCCATTTGCGATAACTATTATTTCAAGATTTTCGTTTCCTATATCTTTCATGAGGTTTATAATGTTTGTCAACATTAATTCAAAAGTTGATATGTTCTCAGTATCTATATGAAAGACAACTTTAATTTTATCCATAAGAGTCTAGATCATTATTTATATTTAAATCTTTATTCTTAATTCAGAATTTTTAAATTAATATTATGATAATATGATTTAAGGTTGTGCAGAGATCATGAAAGCATAATGTTTAAGTTTCTTCTGATGATTATTTTTAAAAGCTTATAAGCAAAATGATGCTTATTAAACGTTTTCGTCTAAGGTTGGGTTTATGGTTTGGATGGGTAGTTTTAAATGTGGTTTTCATTTTAATGAAGCGAAAAATTTATCATAGTCTTTTTAGTAATAGGTAAATGCTGGGCCCGGGGTAGCTAAGCCTGGTATAGCTTCCGGCTGTAGGTGTCAGCCGCCTAGGTAACTGGGGTCGCGAGCCTAGGGATGAGCCTAGGTCAGCAGGTACCGGAAGGCCGTGGGTTCAAATCCCACCCCCGGGACCATTTATGTGACCGTGATTTTACAAGAAATGTGATTAACTTATAATCACATTAATCATGAAGGGGAGTGATGTATTATAATATTAATGTTTACCCCTCTATTTCCTCTGGAGTGTGATATATTTTAGTTGTGACTGATCATTGTTGTGTTGTGAGGAGTTTTCTTTTGATTTCATCTGGTATTTTGTATGTGAATGGCATTTTTGTTTCGTCTCTAATTAGGAGTCCTTTTTCTACCATTTTTTTCATTGTTCTTGCTATATGTTCTCTTGCCATGCCTAATGTTTTTGCTATTCCTGTTGCTCCTTCTACTCCGTATGATGGATCTTGAAGTAATAATTTTAGTATTTTTTCTTCTGTAATAGTAAGTCCTAATGGTTCTTTTTCTACTTTTTCTGGTATTGGTAGGAATGGTGTATATTCTTCTTTTCTTTTTATTCTTGATTCTTTAATTGGTTGTTGTGATTTTTGATGAAGTTCTTCTATCATTTCTCTTATTCTTCTTAGTTCGAATCTGATTCTTGCTATATCATCTTCTATGTATGCTAATCGTTCTTCAAGTAGTCTGTCACGACCTTTGATGGATTCGATGAGTTCTATGAGTGATTGTAAGCGTGTTTCTAGTGAACTTAGTTGAATATATGATCTACGTTCCATTTTGCTATCCTCTACTAATAATTGTGATATGTGATATATAAACTCATCTCACAATCACGGTGATTAATACTTTTCTTAAAATCATGAATCACATTTGATGTAATATCATAAAACATTTGATGAAATATTAAAAAATAATGCTCATTTAAATAGGGATTATTACAAAAATAGTAAATGATTCGTGTGATTTAGATTCTCTTTGATTTATTGTTTAATTTTTAGATTTTTTATGTGATTAAGTCATGTAAAAATCATTGTGATGTAACATAATATTGTGATTTAGTCATTTAAAAATAATGATAATTTTACTTTCTAAGAAGAATTTGTGATTTAGGTCACGTGTGTGATTCATGTATTTAGTTTAGTCATTTTATGTGATTAAAAAGAATAATAAAAAAATCACGTATATGAGGTCACAAATCATATAGTTAGGACATTGATTTTTCTGTTATTTTTATGTTTCTTTCGATTATTTCTATAGCTTTCTCGGCTAGTTCTTTTGTCATGGTTAATGGTGGAGCGATTCTTAGTGTTGATTTTCCAGCAGTTATTATTGCCACACCTTGTTTCCAACTTTGTATCATGATATTTTCTGCTTCTTTTACGCCATATTCTTTTGTTTTTTTATCTTTTACTATCTCAACACCTATCATAAAACCTTTACCTCTTACGTCTCCAATAATATTACTATTCTCTTCTATCTCCTTGAATCTTTTGAGTATATAATCTCCAACATTATTCACATTTTCAAGAAGTTTATGTTTTTCTATATATTCAATCGTTGCTAATGCTGCGGCGCATGAGACTGGATTACCTCCAAATGTTGAAGCATGCGATCCTCTTTCCCAAGTCATTATATCTTTACTTGCGATCATTGCTCCGAGTGGTAAACCTGATGCTAGCGCTTTTGCTAATGTCATAATATCAGGTTTAATATTCCAATGTTCTATGGCAAACCATTTTCCAGTTCTTCCCATACCTGCCTGTATTTCATCATCGATGAATAAAATACCATATTTTTCTGTTAATTTTTTTAATTTTTCAAAGTATCCTGGTGGTGGCCAGACATATCCTCCTTCGCCCTGTACTGGTTCTATTACTATGCCGGCTACTTCTTCAGGTGGTACATATTTTGAAAGTATCCATTCTTCTATGTAATCTACGCAATAAAGATCACATTCTGGGTATTTTAAATGAAATGGGCATCTATAACAATATGGATAGGGAACCTGTACTGTTGCTGGTACTAATGGTGAGAATCCTTTTCTTTGTACTGGTTTTGATGCTGTAAGGCTCATTGCGCCATAAGTTCTCCCATGAAATGAACCTATGAATGAGATGAGATATGGACGTCCAGTTCTATATCGAGCTAGTTTTATGGCAGCTTCAATTGCTTCTGCTCCACTATTTGAAAAATGAACCATTTTTTCTTCACCGTTTACAGGAACTATTTTTGTTAGTTTTTCAGCTAAGGTTACTGCCTCTTCATAGTAAAAGTCTGTAAGACTATAATGCAAAAATTCATCAACTTGTCTTTTTATTGCATCAACGACTTCTTTTGGGCGTCCAATATTGAGTACAGCAAGCCCAGAATTAAAATCTATATATTCATTATCATCAACATCAACAACTATATTTTCTCTTACTTCTTTTACTACTAAGGGATAAAAACGAACATATGAACGTGAGATAACCTTATTGTCACGATTGATTATTTCTTGAGCTTTAGGTCCAGGTGGTGGATTAATAATTTTCGGTAAATCATTATGAGAAGTTTTTTCACTCATTTAATACCACCAAATTATATAAATCATGCATCTTTATATTTGTTTCTGATTCGTACTATTTTAACGAAAAAAGTTCATATTTCGAACATAAAATTGTCATGGATTGATAAAAATATTATTTATTTATGTAAGTATTTCGTATTTATTCACATTGATTAGCTGAGTTAATGCACATATTACTTAAAAAAATTTAATAGTTTCGAAGAGAATGTAAAATGTTGGTGTTAATTATGAGTCTTCAATTAAAGGTTGTGAAAATAAGACCACCCGAAGGAACAAATATCATAATAGGGCAATCTCATTTCATTAAGACGACTGAAGATATTTATGAATTATTTGTAACAACTGCTCCTCATATAAAGTTTGGATTAGCTTTTTGTGAATCATCTGGGCCTCGTCTTATAAGGCGAGAAGGTAATGATCAAGAATTAATTGAAATCGCAACTAAGTATGCTTTAGACATTGGCGCTGGTCATGTTTTTGTAATAGTGATTAAGGGAGGTTATCCAATAAATATTTTGAATGCTCTTAAGAATGTGCAAGAGGTAGTTGGTCTTTATTGTGCTACTGCTAATCCTATTGATGTAATTGTTGCTGAGACTGATCAAGGTAGGGGTGTTTTAGGTGTCATTGATGGAGGTTCTCCCTTAGGTGTTGAAAAAGATGATGACATAAAGGCAAGGCGTGAATTTCTAAGGAAGATAGGGTATAAGCTTAGATAATATTGTAATAATAGTACTTAGCATGAATATTATAATTGGATACATTTCACCTTTTATCACATATTTTTTTGTCATCTCATCTAATTTATAGAGACTTTTTCCTAATACTTTTAGATTAGTTATAGTAATTTTAAGATCTTTTACTGTGGTTTCTTTTAATTTTATGTTTTTTAATTGATTGATCACTATTTTTATTATTTCATCATTATTACCATTTTCTCCTAACATGCTATAACCTTTTCCTCCTGGTGTTAATGCTACTACTGAATGTGTATCTGTTGTGCATACTTCTCCATCAAATCCTATTTTTGATGTTTCATTTAATATTTTTTCTCTTAATCCTATTATCATATTGTTAGAATCAAATAGTGTTAAGTAAAATGGTTTTTCATTTTGTGGTTCTAGAACTATTGTAATAATTCCTCCTTCACCATAACCTTCGTGTGGTTTTCCTGGAAATGCGGTTTTTATGAATCCTATTTTCCCAGGTTTTTGTTCTAATTTTTTTAGTTCTGTTAATGATTTCTCTATTGCTTTTATGGAAGCATCCATTACTATATCATCAGGTAAAATTTCTGATCTATTATTTGAAAGACTATTATGCGTATCTATTATTACTGGTTCTTTAAAGTTAAGTTGTGAAGCTAATTGATTTACATAACTTACTATATTCTCTGGCAAATCCTCCATGGGTAATGGTGCTGCAGTTACTGTAATTATTGGTATGTTATTAATGGCAAATGCTTTCACCTTTATTTGATTTTCATGAATTTCTATTAATTTTGTAATGTAAATGTTCTCTGCTGTTATTTGATTTTCAGTTAATGCAGTTTTTATTATTGAGATTACTTTCTCTCTATCGTTGCTAAGTACAAGGTCAGATTCATGATTTGATGGTACGTGGAATGGCATTATCATAATATTAGTATCATTCCATAATTGTTTCATTAGTTCTGATGGTAAGTTTGAACTCCCCATATGCATTATGGGACCAGGGTGTATTGGTATTGATGCTAATGCGCCTATTGGTTTATTATCATTGTAAAATACTAATAATCGGGCTGTATAATTAGCAGTGGTGGATATTTTAGAAAGTTCTGTTTCGAGTTCTGTAGGATCTTTATTTGACCAGAGTTTTAAGAATGCTCTAAGCAGTGATATAGGCCCTAATCCATAATGTTTTTTGCCTGTAATTTCAATGTGTAAGATATAAAGAAAGCCTGTGAGAGTAATTATCAAAGGTAATATAAGATTGGCTAATGAATTTTTTAATTCTTTTACTGCCATATCGTTAAAGTATAACATTGATGATGATAATGGTAGTAAAAAAGATACTCCTACTAGACCTCTTTTAAAGCTTTTTGTAATTATTGGTAAAGCATTAAATGTGTATGTTAAAATTGTTATTGATATTATGGTCGCTATTATTCCAAAAATATTATTCAATCTTTCTAAAATCAGGTGTATAATGTTTGCGAGTATAATCATAAAATATATAGCTAATCCTCTTTTTGCAGTAAGGTATGGATCTATTTTTGCAAAAAGTAATAGAAAAATTATAATGTTCATGATTATGATGTTAGCTATTATAAGTTTAATATTACCAGTATAAGATATGAACATTATAATGTATATTATGGACATTATTAGTGTGATCAGTAATAATGTTCTTGTATTAGGTAATGACCATAGTTTAGAATAATGTAATGGTATGGAAAGATCGTTATCATTCATTTCTATCACTAAATTGGTAATATTCTAGCTTGAGCTAAGAGTACGAGTGTCATAAGTAATATTGATATGAATATTATAACTGGAGGACTCACCTTAATATTTGAAATATCCTCATCATAGAATCTTATAAGTCCAGCACTTGTCATAGGAGCGGCTTCCCGTTTTTTCCCACTCTTTCTTTTTTCTTTTCTTGACATCCTTGTTTCACTCTTTTCTATACTTCTCTACTACTTAAATTTTTCATTTAAATTAAATCAACGGGTAAATTATCTGTCTCAAATACTAAGTTATTATCGAAGTTTAAATAATATTTTACTGAATAAATTTCAACACCTTTAGATTTTGCAAAAGTTAATGCTTTTCCTATTTCTGGGTCAATTTCATAATATGGTCTGAATCGTTTAGCCATTGGGTGAGATGCTATGAATGCTATTATGCTTCTGTAACCTATTGTACTAAGTTTTGTGAGTAGCTTGATATGCCGTAATCCTCTCTTTGATGGTGTGTCAGGATACATTGCTGTAGTATCACTCATAAATACAGCTGATTTTAATTCAAGGTAACCTCGCGAATTATTCGAGCTGATTTCATAATCTAAACGGGAATCTTCTATATAAATTTCCTTTCTGGAGATTTTATAATTTTTAAGCCATGAAATGTAACCTATGTTAGCAAGCATTTCAAAAATTTTCATTTGCGTATAAGTATCTATAATTGCAATACCATTCTCTGTTACTACTCCCAGAATAAGATAATCTGTTTTAGGTTTTGACCATTTTATACAAACGACTATAGATCCAGGGTATATCAAATCTTTTAGTTTTCCAGTATTTCTAAGCAATCCTAAATATTTTATGTTTGAATCATTTACTAGAAGTACTGAAAATCTATTAAGCCTTTCAATAACTTTCAACTTATGCAGATTATTGAATCTGTCTAGTATCATCTGTTATGTAATAATAGTATCAAAATTTATATTTATGTATGCAATACCAATCCTTAATGGTAGATAGAAGGAAGCTTGGTTTAATAATGATTTTTATGGCTGCAATACTTTGGGGTACTACTGGTGTGGCTGCCAAGATCCTATATTCTAACGGAGTTAAACCTGCTTCTCTAGTATTTTTACGCATGCTATTAGCCTCACCATTTTATGCATTATTCGCATATATTAACAGGCTTAATTTATTAAATTTTTCTCTTGACAAAAAAGTTATACTTGTGTATGGCCTTTTATTGATACCATCATTTAATTTAACTTATTTTACTGCTATAAATCTTACAAAAGTCTCTAATGCGGCTTTTTTACTTTATACTGCCCCCATATTTGTGGCTATATTATCACCATTTATTATTCATGAAAGAATAACAATAATAAAAATTATAGCAGTGCTAATCTCTGTAATAGGTGTTTTTTTAATTATAGGATTTGACCCATCAGAACTTGTACTGGGTGATCTGATAGCTCTCATGGCCGGTTTAATTTATTCATTCTTTTTCATAGTGGGAAGAATGATTAACCATTCTCCAATAATAGTTAATTTCTACAGTTCATTAATAGCATCTTTAGTTCTTTTACCCTTTGCATTATTAAGTAATATATCATTCCCTATTTCAGCAATAATCTATTTGATCTATTTGGTAATCTTTCCAACATTTTTATCCTACACATTCTATTTAAAAGGTCTCACAATGGTTAATGCGGTTGATGCAAGTGTAATTGCAACAGTTGAACCTCTCTCAGCTACAATAACAGGAATAACAATAATAAATGAATCATTCTCTGTCAATGTCATTTTTGGTGGGATGCTCATATTAATAGCCACAATCATTATAACATTATGGTCTAAACCTTAAAAATAAAAAGTCTCCTTATTCTTTATGTTTATGAGGATCGCATTTATAAGTTTTACAGTATTCTCGAAATCGTTTAGATCTAATATTAATGATGGTGTATGTAAATATCTAGCTGGGATTGATATAACACCCGTAGGAATTCCTCCCCTTGATATGTGAATTGCTCCAGCATCAGTGCCTCCTCTTAAAGCAACTTGTAATTGGTATGGTATTTTAATATTATTAGCAATATTCACCATAAACTCTAAAATTTTTTGTTGCGTTATCATTGTAGCATCCATAACTCTTATTGCTGGTCCTTTACCAAGCTCTGTTATATATTCAGATGGAATATTTTCTGGAGTATCCGCAGCTGTTGTTGTCTCTATTACAAAGGCAATATCAGGATTCACAGTGTATGTTACTGATGTAGCACCACGTAATCCTACCTCCTCTTGAGTTGTGAATACAGCATAAAGTGTATAAGGCAGTTCTACATTCTTAAGTAATTCAAGAACTTTAATAATTACTGCAATACCAGCCCTATCATCTAATGCTTTACCCATAACTCTAAATTGTGTTAGTTGTGTAAACATTTCATTAAAAGTTATTGGATCACCTATCTTAACGCCTAACTCTTCAACTTCAGATTTGCTTGATGCTCCTACATCAATATACATTTGATTTATTTGTGGTATCTTTTTTAAATCCTCTTCAGTTAGTAAATGTTTAGGTTTTACACCTATCACACCATTTATTTTTCTATTTTTAGTATGGATTATAACACGTCTAGATAATAAAATACGTGGGTCAATGCCTCCCATTGGCGAGAATCTTATAAAACCATTATCTTCTATAAATGAAGTTATTAATGCAACCTCATCCATATGAGCAGCAATCATTACTTTAAGATTACCCCCTTGCTTTAATGCGATTACATTTCCAAGAGGATCTATGGTTACATTATCAACAATGTTTTTTACATAATCTATTACTATTTTCCTAATCTCATCTTCTCTTCCAGGTGGACCGTGCGTTTCTGATAATTTTTTCAACAGATCTATAATGTCAACCATAGCATGTAGTTTAACACAGTCAAATATTTATAGTTTAGGATTCTATATTTATTATCATTAGAAAATTACAAGCTTCTTTATCTCATAAATTTCATTATTTAAAGTTCAATTAATTCAAGTATTGTTTTAAGAATATCAGTCTGGGATACAACACCAATCAATCTATTATCATTATCAATTACATACAAATGCGTTTCCCCTGTACTCATACGTTCTATCATTTCATGAATAGTTGTTTCAGGTTTTATTGGTTCAGAATAAATAACAACATCCGAAACATACTTTTCTTTAGATTCAGTTAAGAGCACGTCTAAAGTCACATAACCCAAGTATTTACCATCTACTGTAACAGGATAAACCTTAAACTCATATGATTTTATCTTATTAAGTGCATCAACTATACGCATTCTTGCATCAAGATATACTGGATCTTTTGTCATAATTTGTAATGCTTTAATTTTCTTCAAAGTCTCCTTTTTTATCTTATGTGAAAAAAATGTCAATGCCAATTCTTTTTCAGTTACCCTGCTTGGTAATTGATTTTCATGTATTGAAATATTCTTCGTCAACAAGAATGATATTATTGCTGTAATAATTGATGGTAATAAAACAACAGGACCAAAAATCTCACCTACCAATATTATAGCAGTTAATAGAGTTTTATTCGTTGCAGCAAAAACACCAGCAACCGCAGCTGCTACTATTACAATATAATCTGGATAGTTCATTAAGCTATTTGTCAATAAATAATAAGTAGCACCTAACATAACACCAATATAAATAGAAGGAACAAAAAGTCCTCCAGAACCTCCTGTAGAAAGTGTTATTGATGTAGCAACAATTTTCATAAACAATAAAATGAGAACTATAGAGAGCGTGATTTTTAATGTTCCAAATCCTATACCGCGTATCACGTCATATCCAGTTCCTAATACTTGAGGATAAAACATACCTATTAATGTGATAATTAAACCTCCAATAATAGGTAAAATATTTTTTGGTATAATTGATAACTTATACTTACATATTCTAAATACATGAATAAACAATAAAGCAGTTATTGCTGATAAAACCCCCAAAATCACTGAAACAATTATTAAATCTGCATTAATAATAATAGTCCTTGATTCAAATGGAAAAAGTTGTTCTGGTCCTGTTATGAATATTGTTACGGCATAAGCAATGATAGCCGTTATGAGGGCCCATAAGAAAACTTCAGTCTCTACATCATGAAGATAAGGTATCTCTAATGCAAATACTGTACCAGCTAATGGTGCATGAAATATTGCAGCAATCCCAGCTGATGCACCAACTATATGTAAACGTTTCATTGTTTTTGGGTCAAGATTTAGTTTTTGTGCAAACCATGAACCAATACCACCACCTATTGTAAGACCTGGGCCTTCAGGCCCTGCGCTCCCTCCTAGACCAATTGTTATTAACGATGCTAATACACTAAAGAATGTAGAACGTAATGTTACGAATCCATGCCTAAAATGATAAACTTCAAGAAAATTATCTAATCCTGAACCTGTCTTCTTTCTATCTGAAAAGAATTGGATTAGAATATATGCTGTTGGAATACTGATAAACACCACTATTAGATAGAGTATTTTATTTGAAATAGAATCTCTTACTAATGTTAAGTACTCTAGTGCTAATGAAAACGCTCCAACGAACAATCCTGTTAAAAATCCAATTAAAATTAGGATGAAATATATATTATTTTTCAGATGCGACATTTATTGTTAAACAATTGATACTGATACTTATTTTTAACTATTGTGAGAAGATGGGGCCCGGGGCCGGATTTGAACCGACGCTAGAGGCTCCACAGGCCTCCGAGCTACCAGGCTACTCAACCCGGGCCATCCAATATATCTTATTGCTTTCCTAGTTTTAAGTGTGACGCAACCTTTAGTTCTAAACCACAAAGTATCCTCGAGACAACAATGCCAGTTTCAAGTGGTTCATCATAAATTGAAACTCTAATATTAGAAAGTTCAAAAATTTCTTTTTCAAAATCACCATGAGGGAACCCTCCAACTAATATCATTGAATTTTTAAATCTACTTATTTTTTCAGCTAACTCCATTACATTCATATATTCACCCTTTTCATGCATGAGTATTATTATTTCAGGTTTAATCCTTTCTATAAGTTGTTGCAAACCACCCTTAAAAATCCACATCAATGGTTCATCTTTTGGTACAGCTCCCTCAATTAATAGTTGTTCCATAAGTCCAATGAACCTATTATAATTTTTAGGTATTCTTAAATCTTGTCGCATCTCTATAATTTCATCGTTTATAGTATGAATGTATGTTTTAAGTAAACCCATTTTATTAAATGGAGAACCAAGTGATTCTATAAGAAACCTATGAACTATATCTGGCCTACCCCTTTTATGCCTTTTAGGAAGATATTTCATTGCTTTATAATGTAATGAAATATCAAGCAACATATCAGTTGGTTTTTTACCTCTTTTTTTAGCAATCATTTGGATGATAGGTTGTGTAGCAATACTTAAAGGTATTAACTCAAGCGGAGCTTCAACAAGTACCAGATGTAGCATATTAATCATTTACACTAAATTAATGACTAATATAAGACCTTTTATAGAGATATAATGCGTCTCTTAATATTTTGAGGAGAGCGGAATAGAAGGCACCCTTAGTGCCTGCAGAGCTCCGCCTCTCCCCTAGTTAAAAGCTGGGAGCAAGGTGAGGTTGCGAAGCAGGGAGCTCCCGGCTTTTAGCCGTGGAGTAGCTCACAAGAGTATTTTTATACTTTAATTAATAAAATTAAAGATAATGGTGAGACCACTAATAAAAGATCTTGCAAGACAGAGAATGGTTATACTCTTTAATAAGAGTCTATCTACTGTAAAAACTAATCCAGAACTTGCTAAACGGTACATAGAAATTGCACTAGCCATAAGTAGAAAATCAGGCGTCCCTGTTCCAAGGCAGTTTAGAATGAATTATTGTAAAAAGTGTCATAGTTTTCTAATACCTGGTCTAACTGCAAGAGTTAGATTACGAGGTAAAGGTAAAAAAAGACTTGTTATTAAATGTTTTTCATGTGGAAGAATTTTTAGATACCCCTATGAACGTTAGCTTCATGACTAAAGTTG
>Ga0272445_1000136_pt1 | contig 71698 bp, 64 predicted proteins | sample YNPCB0031_FD_194404 | JGI IMG/M metagenome (GOLD analysis project Ga0272445, IMG submission 194404) | Hot spring sediment microbial communities from Yellowstone National Park, WY, United States - YNP-CB-003-1 | ecosystem: Environmental > Aquatic > Thermal springs > Hot (42-90C) > Sediment...
AGGCTGAGGAGAATGCTCCTGCTATAATATTCATAGATGAGCTGGATTCGATAGCACCTAAGAGGGAGGAAGTAACAGGAGAAGTTGAGAGAAGAGTCGTAGCACAACTACTAGCACTAATGGATGGATTGAAAAGTAGAGGTAAAGTCGTTGTTATAGGTGCTACCAATAGACCTAACGCCCTAGATCCAGCTCTACGTAGACCCGGAAGATTCGATAGGGAGATAGAAGTCGGCGTACCTGATGAGAAGGGTAGACTGGAGATACTACAGATACATACGAGAAATATGCCTCTAACAGAAGATGTAGATCTTAAAAAGCTTGCAAGCATTACTCACGGGTTTGTAGGAGCCGATCTAGCAGCTTTATGTAAAGAAGCCGCTATGAGAGCTCTCAGGCGGGTTCTACCGGAGATAGATCTAGAAGTTGATGAAATACCTGCGGAGGTTCTGGAGAAGCTTAAAGTAACTATGAACGATTTCCTCGAAGCATTGAAGGAGGTGGAACCCTCGGCTATGAGGGAGGTATACGTAGAGGTACCTAACGTTAGATGGGATGATATAGGTGGTCTCAGGGAAGCTAAAGAAGAACTTAGACAAGCTGTTGAATGGCCGTTAAAGTATCCTGAGCTATTCGCTCATACAGGTCTTAAACCACCGAAAGGTATACTACTATACGGTCCCCCAGGTACTGGTAAGACCCTTCTAGCTAAAGCCGTAGCTACCGAGAGCGAAGCTAACTTCATAAGCGTTAAGGGGCCTGAATTACTATCGAAGTGGGTTGGGGAATCTGAAAGAGCTGTAAGGGAGATATTCAGGAAGGCTCGTATGGCTGCTCCATGCGTAATATTTTTCGATGAATTCGATTCGATAGCACCCGTAAGAGGTGGAGGGTATGGTGATAGCCATGTAACCGAGAGGGTGATAAGCCAACTTCTAACCGAACTGGATGGAATAGAGGAGCTTAGAGGCGTCGTGGTTATAGCGGCTACAAATAGACCTGATATAGTGGATCCAGCTTTACTCAGACCAGGTAGATTCGATCGTCTAATATATATATCTCCGCCAGACTATGAAGCTAGACTTGAAATATTCAAGATACATACGAAGAATAAGCCTTTAGCCGAAGATGTATCCCTTGAAGAGCTTGCGAGGATAACTGAAGGCTACACTGGAGCGGATATCGCTGCTCTATGCAATACAGCGGCTATGGCTGCTCTTAAAGAATTCCTATCGAAAGTTAGGGATCCTGAGGAGGCTAAGCAGAGGGTTAGCGAGCTTAAGATATACATGAAGCATTTCAGGGAGGCGTTAACGAAGGTGAAACCGTTATCACCGCAGCTACTGCAATTCTACGATGAAATAGCTAAAAGGTTCCAGGAAGGATTCAGGGCTGTACGTCCATCAGTCGAAGTTAAAGCTGAAATACCTAGTACGAAATCATCTATAGTCTAATGAGTCTTATGGTAACATATTTATCTCCTACGATCCTAGATTCACCTTGATTAAGCTTGATGAGTGAAGGGTGTATCAGAGATATAAGGCTGTGGAGACGTAGAGGGTTTTACAGCGAGCGAGTACTAGTTCAACTACTAGCTAGGAAGGGGTATAAGGCTGTAAGGATACCTGTATCCAACCCTAGTAAAGCATCCCTTCCAGATGTTTTTGCGAGTAAGGGAAGCCACATATACGCGTTCGAAGTGAAAAATCAGGATTACTACGTTTATATCGAGAAGAAGCAGCTTGATAAATTATTCCGCTTCCTAGATATGTTCCCTCTCTACCCCTGGGAGCTTAAGCATGCGGTGATAGCCTGCCACTTCGGTAAGAAATGGGTCTTCAAAGAAGTTAAGAAAGATGAATACGATAAACTAGCTGAAAAGGAGGTTATAAGGATCATAAAGAGGAGTCGAGGTAACTGGCAGCCTTAACTCTCACCCGCCTACAAGGAAAAACCTTTAAAAGATCTAACCTCCACCTTTATAGGAGTGGGGGCCCGTAGCTCAGCCAGGCAGAGCGGCAGGCTCATAACCTGTTGGTCGGGCGTTCGAATCGCCCCGGGCCCATATAGGAATCTCATACACATTTTAATCAATCCTGTTTTAAGTATAAGATCAGATAATCCTTTAATTAAGGTCTTCGAGGGGTGGGGTTTATGTCTGAACCTTTAAGTCTGGGTTTAATCGGTTGCGGAGGTATATCCGCCTCCCATGTAAATGGGTTGAAGGAACTGTATACCCGTGGGCTTAGAGTGATACGGGTCGAAGCTGTATGCGATATCGTTTTGGAGAACGCTGAGAGGAAGGCTGAGGAGATAGCGTTAATCCAAGGATTTAAGCCTAGAGTCTACTCAAGCCTGGAGGATATGGTTTCAAGGGAGTCTATAGAAGCTGTAGATATATGTCTACCACATGATCAGCACCATGTAGCCGCTATATACTGCCTCGAGGAGGATTTACATGTAATTATAGAGAAGCCTTTAGCTATAACGATGAGGGCTGCTAAGCTTATCGTAGATAAAGCTTCCTCGAAGAATAAGGTTCTAGCTGTAGCTGAGAATTACCGTAGAACACCTGATAATCGCGTCGTAAGATGGGTTGTAGAACGCCGTATGATAGGAGAGCCTAGAATGATATTCTGGTTAGGTTTAAGCTGGAGTCCTAAGCCTTGGGGTTGGAGAGAGGATAAGCTTAAAGCTGGTGGAAGCTGGGTTTTCGATGGAGGTGTACACATAGCCGACCTAGATCGATATCATCTTGGACGTGAAGCCGTAGAGGTCTATGCTAAGAGTAAGATATTCGAGCCTATAAAGGATGGTGTAAGAACCACCGTTGATGATGTTACGCTAGCTATGATAGAGTATGAAGGAGGCATATACTCCCAATGGTCTTGGTCTCGTATAGCTCCAGGCTTCCCGATGAATACTAGGGTGATCTACGGATCTAGAGGATCCATATATATGCCCGGTTTAACGAACTTTCCATCAGGGTATGTGAGGATACAGATGGATAGATACGTGGAGGAGAGGAGTATAAGCTCCATCAGGGATGAAGCTTTGAAAGCTGTCGGATCGGATATTCTCGAGGAGATGTTTCCCAGAGGCATTACAGACTCCTTCGCTATAGAACTATATGATTTCTATAGAGCCATCCTGTATGGATGTAAACCTGAAGTCGATGGAGTCGAAGCGTATAAGGATATGGCTATACCCCTAGCTTTCTACGAATCATCGATCCTCGACAAGCCTATCAAGGTTAGGGATGTAGAGGAATTAAGGGTGGAGAATTATCAAGCTGAGATAAACGAGCATCTAGGTTTAAAATAGATACATCTTATGGTTTAACGGTAGACTATCTCTACCCTCCTCCCACTCCTCGCAGATTCTATTATCGCATCGCATACCTCTGCACAGCGGTATCCATCCTCGAATGTGGCACCGTACGGCTCTATAGGTTTATCCTCGATTAGGCATCGTAGGAAGTGTTGGAGTTCGTTAACGAATGTATGCTCCCAACCGATTATATGACCTGGAGGCCAATATGCCCTTATGAATGGATGCACATCGGATTCTGTAACGAGTATATCCCTCCATCCCTCTGTAGCTTTATCGCCTACGATATAGACCCTCAACTCATTCAGCCTTTCAAGGTTGAATTCTATAGAGCCTCTCTCACCGTTTATCTCGAAACAGTTATAGTTCTTCCGTCCGGTAGCGAACCTACTCGCCTCCAACGTACCTATAGCTCCATTCTCAAACTCTACCGTCGCCGCGAAAGCATCATCGACCGTAACCTTACCCCTCCTCGAAGGATCGCTTTCTAGAGGCCTCTCCTCTATGAACGTCCTAGTCACACCTGTAACCGCTTTAACCTCCCCTACGAGGAACCTCGCTAGATCGATTATATGGCTTCCCAGATCTCCTAGGACGCCTGATCCTGCCTCCTCCGCTCTAAGCCTCCATACCAACGGGAAGTTAGGATCCACGATCCAATCTTGAAGATACCGTGCTCTGAAATGGTATATACGGCCTAGAACCCCCTCCTCTATAAGCTTACGAGCAAGCATAACAGCCGGTACGAACCTATAGTTGAACGCACACATAGCTTTAACACCAGTTCTACGAGCTACATCCCTCATCTCCATAGCTTCGGAAGCGTTACGTGCTAGAGGCTTCTCACATACGACGTGTTTACCATTCTCCATAGCTTCTATACATGGATCCTTATGCATATGATTCGGTAGACCGTTATCCACTATATCGACTTCAGGATCTCTAACAGCTTGCATCCAATCGGTCGTATACCTCTTATACCCATACCTTATCGCAGCATCCTTAACACGCTCCTCGTTCCTCCCGTATATTACTATCAGTTTAGGTATAGCTGGTGGAGGCCAGAAGAATACAGGTATATCCATCCAAGCGTGGCTATGAGCTTTACCCATGAAAGCGTATCCAAGCATAGCTACACCTACTTCTCTAGGACTAGACATACACAACCACCGGTTAATTAATATGTGCTCTATCCCCCTTTTAAAATTGCTTACAGATATCCTAGGCTTAGAACCATAAAATCTTAATATCCTAATACACGTATAGCTAGGATGTAGTGGTAGCTATGGTTATGAAGATAGGTTTCCTAACCGTAGCGTTCAACGATTGGCCTCTAGATAAGGTGTTAGACTATATATCTAAGCTTGGATACGAAGCCGTAGAACTTGCAGCATGGAAAGCTAGCAATCATCTAAACCTGGAGAGGATTCTATCAGGAGGTGCAAGTGAGCTTACGAGGATTGTTAAATCTAGGGGTCTAGTTATCTCCGCCCTAAGCAATCATCTAGAATCCCAGCTTATACTAGGACCACACGATAGCTCTACAGATGAATGGTTTAAAGGTACGCCTGATGAGAAGATAGCGTACGGTATTAAGCGTACGAAGATGACGATAGAAGCCGCGAGTCTTCTAGATGTACCAGTCGTATGCGGCTTTGTAGGTCATCCAAACTGGGGTTCATGGTATATATTCCCTCCGGCATACGAGAGGATGTGGGATATCTACTGGAAGCTCTTCGAGGAGAGGTGGAGTGAAATAATGGATTTCGCATCCGAGCATAAAGTTAGGTTCGCCCATGAAGTTCATCCACAAGAGATGGCTTACAATCTTTATACGGCTAAGAAAGCTCTCGAGGTTATTAAGCGGAATAGTTTCGGATTCAATTTCGATCCAAGCCACCTGGTATGGCAGGGTATAGATCCTGTAGTATTCATACATGAGCTTGGAGATAGGATATACCATGTTCATGCTAAGGATGTAGAGGTCGTTAAGGAGGCAGTGGCTTATGATGGCGTCCTATCGACTGGATCTTGGACGAGGAGGGGTAGGGGTATGAGGTTTAGGGTTCCAGGCTGGGGTGATATCGATTGGCGTCGTATAATCACGGCATTAATCGAGGTAGGCTACGACTACGTCTTATCATTCGAGCATGAAGATCCTGTTATGTCCCCTGAGGACGGGGTTGAGAAAGCTATATCATACCTGAAACCTTTAATCATAAGGAAGCCTCTGGAGAGGGTTTGGTGGTAGATAGAAACTGAGAATATCCCCCCATCCTATTTCTTAATCGGTGAAGAAAATAGAAACGGTGTACATACCTGTGAGGATAGTGGAGGTAATAGTAAAAACCCTTGAGAAGCTTGGTGTAGACTTCGTATTCGGTATACCCGGATCCCAAACATGCCCATTCTACGATGCACTATACTCATCCACGGTGAAGCATATACTGGTTAGGCATGAACAATCCGCCGCATATATGGCTGATGCTTACGCTAAGCTTACCGGTAGACCTGGCATCTGCGATGGTACCGGTGGACCTGGAGCGACAAACCTGATAACAGGTGTAGCTACGTCGTGGACTGATCGCACCCCGATGATAGTGGTCACAGGTCAACAGCCTTCAACAGAGCTGGGTAGAGGTGCTTTCCAAGAGCTCGATCATAAAGCTATATTCTCTTCGATCACTAAATGTTCTATGAAGCTTTCAAGCTCTATGGATATAGCTTCGATCGTTAGGAAAGCTTATAAGTTATCGATCGAAGGTAGACCTGGACCAGTACACATAGATATGCCGCTGGATATCCAGTTAGCCGATCTACCTATCGAGAATGTAGAACTCCGTGATATAGCGGTAGAAGTCGAGAAGCCTGTAGTCGATAGAGAAGCGATAAGGAGGGCTGTCACTCTCCTAGCTTCATCCCATAAGCCTCTGATAATAGCAGGTGGTGGAGTCCACTACTCGGGTGTAGGTGCATGGATCGAGGTTAAAGCTTTAGCAGAGTATATGGCGATACCTGTAGCTACAACCTTCAACGGTAGGGGATCGTTCCCAGAGGACCACCCTCTATCAGCCGGAAGGATGGGTGTAAACGCGGCATCCTACACGGATGAGATACTATCATCGGCGAATACGATACTAGCCGTAGGATGTAGATTCGCAGCCCTCAGCACCCGCCGTTGGAGCAATCTGAATCGTGAAGCTACATTGATACATGTAGACATAGATCCATCGGTTATAGGTTTAAACTATAGGGTGGATACGGCTATAATCGGTGATGCGAAGTCTGTTTTAAGATGTATGATCAAGGAAGTCTCGAAACTAGGCGATGTAGGAGTATCCAAACGTAGGAAGTGGCTTAGATTCCTTGAGGAAGCTAAAGAGAGGTGGAAGCGATCCGCCTGGTTCTCCAAAATCTATTCGGATGAGATCCCCTTGAAGCCTCAAAAAGTATGTTACGAGATAAGGAGGGTATTGGATCGATCCACCATATTCACGCTCGATGCAGGTAACAATAAGCTATGGGCGTCAACCTTCCTCGAGATATATGAGCCTAGGACATGGATACAATCAGGATGCTTCGGTCCTATGGGCTATGCGCTACCTGCAGCCTTATCATGTAAGCTGATAAAACCTGAGAGGATCGTAGTAGCTATATGCGGTGATGGAGGCTTCTATATGAGTCTACATGAGCTATCTACAGCTATCCAGGAGGATATACCTGTTATAGTATGCGTATTCAACGATGGTGCTCTAGGTACTATAAAGCATCGTCAGATGCTGAATTATAGTGGAAGATACATATCCGTAGATCTGGTCAACCCTAGCTTCGCTAGGATAGCGGAAGCCTTTGGGTGCTACGGTTTAGAGGTTAAAACACCTACCCAGCTTAGATCGGCTTTAGAGGAGGGGTTAAAGGCTAATAGAGCTGGTGAAGCCGTCGTATTGGATGTACGTATAGATGGATCAGAGCTTCTCCCACCCTGATACGGATAATATTATAAACATATACACTTCTCTACTCATCTATAGGTGTTTCAACATATATGTCTGAGTACATATCTCAAAACCTTAGACAGTATGAGCTTAAACTTCCTAGAAAGATATTATTCGGTATAGACTCCCTCTGTAAGCTCAGCTTGGAAGCTAAAGCTCTAACCGAGGGTAGAACTACACTTATAGTTACAGACAAGAATATAGCTAGGATAGGCGTAGCTCGTAGGGTTGAAGAAATACTCCTCGATGAAGGCTTCACGGTGGAGGTTTTCGATGATGTAGAATCAGAGCCGTCTATAGATAACGCTGAAACCGTTTCTAGATTCGTTAGATCGAGTAGCTTCGATCTAGTCGTCGGGGTTGGAGGTGGAAGCGTTATGGATATGGCTAAGATAGCGTCGATAGCAGCGGTTAACCCTAAACCTGTGAGAAGCTATATAGGCGTAAACCTAGTAGAGAAGCGCGGCTTACCGCATATACTCATACCGACTACAGCCGGTACAGGCTCAGAGGTTACAGATATAGCCGTAGTAACTATACCTGAAGATGAGATCAAATCCTCTGTGGTAAGTCCATTCCTTCTACCGGATGTAGCGATAGTCGATCCAAGCCTAACCTACACTCTGCCACCTAGCATAACCGCTTCAACCGGGTTGGATGCTATGAGTCATGCATTAGAAGCGTTGATGTCTGTAAACTCTAACCGCGTAACGGATATACTAGCGTTAGAGGCTTTAAGGTTAGCGTACCGTTATCTACCGGAAGCGTATAATTCACCAAATCCTGAGAATAGGTATCACATGAGTTTAGCGGCTCTACTAGCAGGTATAGCACTCTGCAATGCAGGTGTATGTTTAGGGCATGCATTAGCATATACATTCGCTGTATCGTATAAAGTAGCACATGGGGTATCCTGCGGTTTAACTCTACCGTATGCTTTCAAGTACAATTCGGTAGGTATGGGTTGGAGAATCCGCTTGATAGCGGAAGCTATGAATATAGATGCGAGAGGTAAGAGCGTGGAGGAGCTCTCTGAGATTATAGTAGATCGCTTACATAGACTGACCGAGCTACTAGGCATACCGACAAGGTTGAGGGAAATAGGTGTAGCTAGGGATACTATACCTACTCTAGCCTCCAAACTCCTATCCTTGGAAAGATTGTTGAAGCGTAATACTAGAACCGTAACTTTGGATGAAGCGCTAAATCTGTTGGGAGATATGTGGTGAGCTTAAACTCTGATTGCATCGCTATATAATTTGGTTGCATCTAAGTTTCATATTCGATGGCTCCTATATCTGGTGCATTACCGTAGTAGTTATCGTTAAAATTCGGTATGTATACGCCTGCATCTATGCATGGGCTGTTCGGAGCTAATCTGAAATCCATTCTATCGGGTGAGGTGAAATGGCTATCTGCAGAGATACCGTTCCTCTCTAGGTTCAATAGAGTTTTGAGTGTATATAGGGTGTAATCTATTCCCTTTATCGTTACGAATCTTGAATGAAGCCCGCTTATATACATGTTATCATAGTCGTAGTTGCTTCCATCATATACGAGATCCGCTAATACATAGTTATCTGATGATAGATGGAATATATTGTTGTGTGTGATTAGATGCGAGAATTTAGCGCTTGTATCCCCTATACCCATAGGGGTTTGTCCCCATTCAGGTGAAGGCTGGGTTATCGATGAATAGAAAGTGTTATGGTACACGTACTTCCATCCGCTCGATGCATATCCGCTGTTCAGTTTCACACCCATTAAGCGGAAGTCTACGCAGATGTTTCTGAAGATGTATGTGGGACCATAGGTTATCGGAGCTAGCGATATAGCACATAAGGGGTTTACTATAAAGTTATTCCACATTCTGAGGTTTATTCCGGATCCCTCTGGCTCCAATCCATCATCCCCTACGTTCAATATATAATTATCGTGTATATCTGCATCCCTTATGATCGTCGTATTATACAGATCCCCCCATGAGGATGCTACTACACCGTTGAATAATCCCTCGATTCTGTTAAACCTTACGATATTCCCTGGTCCTGCATGGCTCAGAGATATGCCGGCCCCCTCTGCTTCTGTGCCTTTAACCATATTCCAGGGCCACTTAATTATCCCCGTATCCCAGATAATATTATCCTGGATTATACAGTCTGACGCTCGGTATGAGAGTAGGATACCGATATTAACGTTATGTATATGACATCCCTCGATTATACAACCTCCATACCCCCTACTTACGGTTATCCCTCGCGATGCATACGCTACTTCGATGTTAGCGATCCTTACATAGTTACCGGATATACGTATTAGGTGATCTACGAACGATACATGTAGCTCAGCCTCAGATGGATGGGTGCCGTCGAGTGTAGCTACGTATAATCGATGCGTCGAGGGGTCATGGAACCAGCCGCCTCTGCATCCGATCTTCGCAGCTAGAAGATCTTCGAGGGATGTGTAGCGGTAGAGCCTATTTACTCCTTGAGCGATATATGTCGGCTCTCTATAGACCTCTACGAAGTATACTTCACCTCTATACTCGATCCACTCCACCCTCCCATCTAGTATATCCCTATCTGAACCGTATAGTATAGCTATCTCTCCGGGATAGCCTTCGATCGTTACATACCTACCGGGAAGACCTGAACATGTTACCTCTATACCCTCATCCACATAGTATATTCCCCCTCTCAAGTATAACGTATCGCTCGGCTGAAGCTCTGATACGGCTCTAGATATAGTCCTCCAAGGCTGCTCGAAGCTTCCAGGATTCCTATCATCGCCATCCAGCGATACATAGAGTATCCTCCCGCCACCCTGCATATCACTAGGTTCAGATCTAGTTTTGAAAACCGTACGCAACTCAGATCGATCCACACCATCCGGGTCCTCGACGGCGATTATAGCCTCATACTCTGTATCAGGCTTAAGATATACTAAGCTTCCAGCTAGCTGTTTCAATCCTCTTAAAGGTGAGAGCGGATGCCCATCCCTCCACGCTCCATCCGCCGCAGCTTTAAACCTAACCGAGGCTTTATTATTACCGTTCTCATCGCCTTGATAAGTGATGATGATCCCGGCGGAGTTTATAGTCGGATAGACCGATATATCCAAGATTTTAGTCGCGTTCTCCGATTTTAAGGTAAGGTAGAAAAGGGAGGCGATAGCAAAAGATGTGGAGATAACGATTATCACGAGAATGGCGGTCAACTTCCTGCTAACCATCAGAACCACCCTATTTAATGGGGATTTCTCTTCCCATAATAAGTTTTAGCCTCTATACCTGTTTCCAGTTCCTTCTCTTGAGATACCTTGATAGGGGCCGCCGCCGGGATTTGAACCCAGCCTCCAGGCTCCACAGGCCTGTGCGCTGCCAGGCTACGCTACGGCGGCCACTCTACTATTGCTTAGGATAAATTCCTCTCCTATATAGGTTTGTAATTCTATCGACTCTAAGGTTTAAAGCTTCTCGTACGGTTTACCATACTGGTTGTCGGGGTTGAGCTTAGTTGGGGTTCGGTAAGTGGGATGCTGAATCTTGGGTTCGCAGGGTTGAATCTAGCTGGTTTACCCCTAGGGTGGATCGTAGAGTCTATAAGCTTATTAAGCCTATCAGGGAGTTTAGGTTATGGAGTGGTAGCGGTGGGGAGATATATTGTTCACGTATACCTCCTGATGCATCTACCGCCTCTATCCCCTCTTACAATTATTCTGTATCATACCTACTCACGTCGAGTATACTCTCATATCTAGACTCTGTTAGTAAGGTTCTGGTGAAGCCTAATAATACAGGCTTCATAGGGGCCTTTATAGGTGATCCTAGGCTTCGTAGGATTATGCGTAGTCATGGTATTGGTTTAAACTCTGATCTACAGCCTATCGCTTCGCAGCCATCCATGCTCGCCGGTATAGTGGATGCACTCATAGATTATGGAGTCGACGAGATCGATATAGGTGAGAATATGCTTTGGCAGGGTGGTACTCCAAGAGCTTTCTGGGAGACTGGATATATACAGGTATTCAGGGATGAGAGGTATCGTGGTAGGGTTTTCTTCGTAGATTTCTATGAAAGCGAATCGATAGAATTAGAGGTTATACCGATAGATCGTCTCGATGGATACGATCTAGGATTCTTCACGGAAGCTAGGCCTCCTAAAGCATTATTCGATGAAAAGTATGATCTAGTGATCGTAGCATCAGTAGCTAAGACTCATAACTGCTCATACTATTCCCTCATAGCTAAGAATTTCAGCGTAACATGGAATCCTAGGAGGGTTAGATGGAAGATACACGGTGTACCGTTGAGGATCTTCAGCGATAGAAGCTACGTAGAGGAGTTGCTAGGTTTGGATCTTCCAAGAAGTATAGAGTATAAGGTGTATACAGCTTCATCGGATGGTAGACGTTATGCATTCATATCGAACGGTTTATCCTCTACTTCACCGTTATCTGTGTACGAAGTCGGAGGGGAGCTATTAGCTCAGGTAGATCCGCATCACCTCGAGGGTCTCAGCCTCTCAACCCTAATAGCTGGTATAGGGTATCTAACCGTGAGATTCTCCGGTATGTACTCCTCGATTACTAGGCGGCTTAAAATGGGTGGAGCAAAGATCGTAGGGCTGATATCGGGTATAGTAGGTCAGGAGGGTGAAGGCCCCCTCATATATGGGTCTAGAAGATTCGGCGGCTTCGCTCTAGCCGGGTTCGATACCCCAGCCATAGAGCTTCTAACCTTAGATACGATGTTCGGCTATCGAGATATAGGCTTCATAGATCGGATGCGTATAGAGAATCGTAGGCTAGCTAGAAGGTATAGAATCGAAAAGCGGCTTCCGGATAGAATCCATCCATGGACTATAGATCTGCTAGCTAAGCTTACAGGTGAGCCTCCAGATCCTTATAGCTTAACGGTTACTATGGTAGATTTCGTGGGAGACGATGTTAGGTATCCGTGGGATATGAGAGCGGGGAAGCCGTTTAAACCATCTAAAGCACTCTACATACCTCAGATGGAATGGGTCAGATTATTGTATACAGATAAATCCGTTTTCAAGAGATCTATGGATTATGTAGATAAAGGTATAGAGATACCGTTAATACCCCCATCATAGCATATAAGGTTTTCAGCTGTATTAGATCTCGGAGGGGTGATCCGGCATATCTTCGAATAGGGTATCTAGGGTTAAGCAGGCTATGGAGGATTACGGTATAGACATGCTGATATGTAGGAATTCTGAAAACGTACTATTCCTTTCAGGATACTGGCCTATAACCGGCTGGTCGCTAGCTGTAGTACCGTTAGACGGTGATCCGATCCTCATAATACCTAGATCCGAGATCGATTACACCGAGGAGTCGTGGATCAAGAATATATATGTGTATGAGGCTGAAAGCTTAGAGTACTTATGGAATCCATACCGCTTCATAGCCGATATATTAAGGGGGTTGGATCTGCCTAGAGGTGTGAGGGTTGGATGCGAGCTCAGCATGGAGACTATAGCTACAGGTAGCATCGCAGGAGAGGTTAGCTATGCATGTATACCGACATTCGATCTGGTAAAGAATGTACTTAACGCTACCCTAGTGGATGCTACCCCCCTGCTATCCAAGCTTAGGATGATTAAATCCGATCGTGAAGTGGAGAAGATGAAGGCTGCATCTAAGATCGCATCTATAGCGGTCGAGGAGGTATTGGAAGCTGTTAGGGAGGGGTTGAGAGGATCCGAGCTTGCCGCTATCGCTGAATCAGTAGTCTACTCTGAGGGGGTAGGGTTTGAAGGTAGGGTTAGGAGAGCTAGAGGATTCGCTTTCGTTATGTCTGGTGGAGAGACGTCTAGAGCATGGTATCCGTTCAATATATCATCGGATCGTAGGATCCTGAGGGGTGATCCGATCCTTCTAGAGTTTAACGTATGCGCTGATGGGTATTGGATAGATGTGACGAGGACATGGATCCTAGGTAGACCTATAGGGGAGCAGGAGGATATCTTCCATACACTCATAGAAGCTCAGGAATCTGTCTATAGATCGGAGAATCCAGGTTTAGCTGCTTCCTATATAGATGGAGTAGCTAGAAGCGTTATAAGGGCTAGAGGCTACGATCGATTCTTCCCTCATAGACTTGGTCATGGAGTAGGGTTAAGGCTGCACGAAGAACCTATAATCCACCCATTATCGACCGTGAATATCGAGAAGGGTATGATTCACACGGTAGAACCAGGTATATACATGGATAGATATGGTTTAAGATTGGAGGATGACATATTAGTTTTAGATAGGGGTGTAGAGAATCTTTTCGCGGAATATAAATTTTTAAGCCTCAGCGAATAGCTAACGATACCTTCCTGCATTCTATATCAGCCTATCTTATACGATTTGATTCGATATCGATCCCTACATATTCCGCTTATTTCGTTTGCGTTCGATCCCAGATTTTAAATAGATGGGCGGATTGCTTATCCTCATCTTCATGAATATTTAACTTGTACGACTGCTATCTTATACAAAATATTTAAATATATGTTGTCCTCACTCATTTTATGAGGAGCTATGAGTAGAGGTGTACGTAGAAAAACTATCCTTCCAGAAACTGCTGAAGTATTTTATAAGGGGAGATGGATTAAAGCATCTGAGATAGTACCTGAAAGAGTACCTAAAACTAAGATAGAAGAAGCGAGGAATGAGATCGTACGAAGAGTTATAAGCGAGATACAATCTTCACCAGAATCTTCCCTCACAAGACCTGAGCTGATAAAGATATGCGAAGATGTATCTAAGGAGAGAGGATTGAAGAGAAGAGTAAACTACCGATTCCTATTAGAGAGGGGAATTCTAGGTAGGCTTAAAGGTACCAGAAGATACTTCTTAACAGAGAAAGCTAAAGAAATCTACCCAGAACTATTCACCAGCTAGATACAGTAAGTAGATGAATACATAGCATAGGAAACCTAGCTTATATCCTAAATCTTATTTTTCCCCATCCATAATCCTTAACCCTTAAATAGTGAAAAAGATACCTTCCGATTATACGGGCCGGTAGCTCAGCGGTACGAGCACCCGGTTCGCACCCGGGAGGTCGCGGGTTCGAATCCCGCCCGGTCCACTTTCATCTTTGGAAGAGGTCGAAATCTACCTTCCCCTCTAATACTTAGTATGATACTATCTGAGATACGAGTATCAGGCTTGGAAGAGGTTGAGGAGTATAGTGAATGTTAAGAGCTCTTTAACGTTACTTTCCGTTTTTACATCGACTATATCAGAGTGTTCATCATAGTTTACCATGACTCCTGCTCCAAGCTTTTGTCGCATAGTACTGTAGCATATTATCGGAATTCATCTCCATCAGCATCGGCTAAAGTGTAAAGAGGATATCTAACTGGGGAGGATGGAATGGACATAAGCATCAGAATGCTGAAAAGTAGCAGAAAATAGGATCTCCATCCTATGAAGGCAATAGATTTTGAAGGCTTAAATTCTAAGAAGAGAGTAGATACCGTAGCTATGAGGCTTAGACATATTAGAAGTCAAGCATGTTTTCTAAACACTATATATCCCTCTGATGAAGGTAAACTGGATCTGAATCTGAAGACTTAGGCATACATAATGAAAGCTGCTATCGTAAATATAACGGCGTATTCGTATCTCCTGAAGCCAACCGTAGCAGAAGAATGAGCATCTAAAAACTATAAATTACGTTTCTAGAGGTAAGTTGAAGAGCTTCAACTGCCAGTGTGCTTTTATATGATAAATTTGAAGCCATAATTTTAACTGCTTGATTAACTATTCAAATTTAGATGGAATATTTAATCAAGTCAGTTATAAAAATGAAGAGATTATTCTAACTGAAATCTGGATGGCCTAAACCTTAATTGTTGTGATTTTACGATGCCTCGATCATTCACTTTTCGGTTTTATGTAGATCTTGCCTCCTATAATGGAGTTGTTCGTTATCAATACTCTTACATTATCAGCCTTTATGATAGTCGTAAATAGTGTTGCGATATCATCAACAACGCCATCTTCTCCAGCTAAAACAACGCTATCACCGATTTTAAATGGCCTCACTATCAGTAGGAATAATCCAGCAATGGCCTGCCCTAATACTTGCTGGCAGGCGAAGCCTATGACTAGGCTTATGAATCCACCTAAGGCAACACCAGCAGCATCACCAGCTATGCCGCCAGCTATAGCCGCGGCTAAAGCCCCGATACCTACGATTCTAGCGATGTTCCTAATAGCAGCTGCGGTGGCATGGTCATATTTTACTCTCGTAGACCAGTAGAAGAAGGATGCAACACTGCTAACAATAAGGATATCCAAAGGCTACAGCAAGTAGTACCTGCACATATACGATGTAATCCATAAGCTGTAGCAAGAAGCTTGTAAAAACCCATTGAATAACCGCCGCGACGATAATATACAGCACTACGTAAAGGGTCATCTTAATCATCGCAACTGACACTCTCTTCGCAACTTCTTCCCTCCTCGGTTTTTCCTGAGACATGGATCGGGTACACCCATATTCTCATACGCTGAGATCGTAATTTATTTCTCTTCCTTATAGATTGGAGTCTATTGATGAGAGGCTTACCAAGCACAGCAGGCCCCCTCAGCCTAGACTCCCTTAAAGGCTATGATCTTAAGCTCAGCGTTATCTGGATCTGCTAAAAGATATATTGGATCGGCCCCATTATATTGGTAGTTATCCTCTGCTGTATAGACAGCTTGAAGGCTTCACTTAAGACCTTATTGGTTAGCTACTCTTGGGTTAGGAGGTGCATTTTAATGCTTAATATATTATAGATAGTCTTCAACTTTTGTAATTTAAACTTCCTTAGTGAAACTATCAAAAACTAATAGTTTATTTTTCCTCGCTATATTGTTATTTCCAGCCAGCTAATTATGTATTCAGCTTTACATACTACAGCTGTGCTACTACTCCCTGCAAAAGCTAGCCCAACGAATTTTCCATCTTTATCTACGGGGTTTCCACTATCCCCGCTCTCGATGAAAGGCTGATATACTAATATTTGGTCGTAGAATATCGCCCATTTAGACTGTGTATACCAAACCTTCACTGTTGCACTAGTATCGAATACAGTATTGATGGTGACTCCGGTCGTCCTTCCAGACTTTCTAACATAATCTCCTATGCTCACATCAGTCGTACCGCTAATGGTATAAGTATTTTGATTATCGCTACCTAAGACCTCGCCAGCTAAGTAATCAGTTATTGTGATTTTTGCTATGGCAGCATCAGCATAATTCTTACCTTTAGGGCCAAACGTTATCTTAATGTATTTGCTTAATTCTCCAACCTCATCTATTGTGCCACCATCATAAGTTCCAGGTTGAAGTACAGCTGTACCCAATGGTAGGAACTGTGCTTTACTGTTCATTGCTATTACATGCGCATTGCTAAGAATGTAATAATATCCTCTTGGACCTTGTACAACTAAGCCAAGGGTTCCAGCCATTTTCCCACCATAAGTCTCTTCTGGAACACCCAAAGATATGCCACCAACAATCGGCCTTACCATAGATGTCCTACTGACGGGTTCAGGGTATGTGTAAGATGGCTTAACTTCTTCAAGCTGGAGTAGAGATAAGGCTTTTATTTTGCCAATTACTATGACATCGGTTTTGAAGCCATTTATACTATCTGGAACTTTATCTTTATACCTTTCATGTTCGAGGTAGACTATTATTCTTGGAGGGCCCTCACGATGACTTATTCCGGCGATTCCCTCAAGTGGGAGTAGCATCTCCTCAGCATGCTTCCTTGCCTCCTTAATATCAGATGCGTGCACTCCAATCACACCCATGAAGGCAAATGAGCAGAGTAGGAAAGCTAGTAATACCAGAGATATATACTTTCCCAATTCATCCACCGACCTTTATATGGAGGGGAATATTATTTAAGCCTATCGGAGAATTTAAATAATATCAGATTAATGGCGAAGTTGCTGAGAATGTTGAATTCGGCTATGAATTAGCCTAAGAGATCGTTAAGCTATTTTCATGATTTAAGGGGGGATATGCCTAACTTTTGCTTAGGTAAGGTCCTTGAAGCTAATAGCTTTACCGTTAAAAGGTTTATGGGAAGCTCCGTGATAGGTGGCTGGGAAGAGGGTGGAGATTGTAGCTAACGGTTCAACGACCTGACGATAGCTACGGAGATTAGATCTTTAGGAAGCTGATATATTGATATGGGTTATCGAAGGTGAGGTTGAAAACTGATAGCTAGGTAGATAATGCTCTAAATGGTTAATCATGCTAGGCTACATCATAATGGGGCTCGGCTACCCATCTGGCATGGAAGAAATTCCAATTATGATCATAATATTACTGGATAGAATCTACATCTATGTAGGCGGCTCCTCTATAGTTCGTTAACACCAATTCCTACTAATCAGGGTATATACTTCTTTAAGGGGAAAATGTGTGGAATTTAATTTGATTTATTTATAGGAATATTATATAAATTAGAGTTTATTCTATATAGCTCTATATTCTTCAAACCATTTTTGATATCTAGATATAGTAGTGCTGTTTACGCTAGGCTTCCTTCTACTTAGAGCATCCATGAAATCCTTCATGCTCACGGGTCTAGGGTAGCTTTTCGGATCGTCCACCCTCCCTGATTCGAAGAATTCTCTAACCACTATAGCGTAAGCTTCCCTGACAAGCTCTGTAAGATCGTGGAATGTATAGCCTTCGGTAGATTTAGCTATTTTCACTAGATCCACATCATCTTCGAGTGTTAGGTTTCGAGTAGATTTCTTCAGTAAAGCTAGCCTACCGTTATAATCTGGTGGGGGTATGTATATACGCTTCTGGAACCGTCTGATGAAAGGTTCATCTAAATCCCAGGGTTTATTCGTAGCCCCTATAACGTATACGTAGCTATACCTTCCTTTCTCGAATATTCCATCCATCTCCTTTAGAAGTTGATTCCTAACCCTAACCTCCCCTCCAACCTCCTGGCTTCTTATACCTGCTATGGAATCTATCTCATCTATGAATATTATCGCAGGCTTACTGTTCTCGCTGTAGCGTCTCGCTTCTGAGAATAATGCTGCAACGTTTTTCTCGCTTTCACCCAGCCACTTACTCATAATCGTGGCGGCATCGACCTCGAAGAATGCTGCATCTATCTCGTTAGCTACGGCTGCGGCTAGCATAGTCTTACCGCATCCCGGCGGTCCGAAGAATAGTATACCTCTAGGCCATCCTAACGGGAATAGATCCGGTCTCTTCAGAGGGTAGACTATAGCTTCTATTATAGCTTTCTTAGCCTCCTCGAGATCGACTATATCATCCCATTTTATCGACGGCTTAGAAGCTAGTATAGTTGTGGGTGATTGTCTGGATGTATCTACCCCGCCTAGAATCTGGGGTTGAAGCTTGGATTTAAGCTCCTCCACCCTACGCTGGTATGCTTTAATCCTCTCCTTATACACGTGGATATAGGGTAGCTCAGGATAATACATGCAGATTCTACTAAGGATCTCTATCGCTCTACTATACTTCTCTATAGCTCTATCATACTGTCCGCTTCTATCATAATCTACGGCTTCTGAAGCATTTTTCACGGCAAGCTCCTCGAGCTCACGCATATCCATTAACTAATCCCTCCGGCTCAGCTGAACTTCATATGCACGGCTATAGATATATCGCCTAGCTAACTAACGGCTTAAGACAATCTTCCCCTCCTCCTCTAGCGATTTTAACGCACGTACTACCTCCTCCGGTGATGCTTGAAGCTCTCTAGCACATACCGATATCCTTAAAGCTCCTTTACTATTCCGTATATACTCTAGCAGTTTTATCTTTAATTCGTCGAAGCTTACGGTCGGAGGGTTAACGGATGGCATCCCCCCGGTTGGGGTCGGGGCAGTCTTTGTTGAAGCCCCCTCAGCCTCCATTATAGGAACTCTGCGCTCCTCCAACTCTTCTACAGGAAGCTCTGGGAAGCTCTCCCTAATCTTCTGCTCAGCTATAAACGCAGCCTCCTCTATAATCTTCTTCGCCTCCTCGTTCAACTCAACCTCCTCCAGCTTATGCCCGTTCACAACCTTCATCTCGCTAACAGTCGTTATCAGTAACCGGCTGACTTCATCCAATCCGCTAGCGACATCAGGTACGATGTTAGCTATCTGCTTACGCATTTCTCTTACAAGTCCGAGTACAGGTGCAAGCTGAATCATCAAGTCGCTAAACTCCTGCACAGTCTCCAGCCTAAGTATCACGCGCTCTAAAGCTAACTGCATGCTTAAAAGTAGTTTAGCTATACTCCTAACCTCTGAGCATTCGTTAGCATACATCTTACTCCTCGCATAATCTTTAGATAAGTATGCTCCTACGCATCTCTCGAAGATCTCCCTATCCCTACGTTGAAGCTTAGCCATTATATGCTCCAGCTTCTCCTTCTGAGCTTCAAGTTTATATATGGCTACGTTTATACGTTCCTTCAGAGATTGCTTGGAAGAAGCGAAGAATCTACGTATCAATCCCCTCATCCTCCTGCCATCCGTTAACCCTCTAATCCATGACCTCTACTCCTCTAACTTCACTACTAACGGCTCTACAGGTTTATCGGATGCAGCTTCTCCCATCTTTAATACTGCTCTCTCGGATGATTCAACCTCGCCCTCAGCTATAGGTGTGAACCCCTTCTCAGCTACTTCTATAAATTTCTCTATATCCTCCTTCTCACTCCTGTAATAGTTTATTCCCTTCTCTATAGAGGATTTAGCTTCCTTGAATGTTTCAGGTAGGATTTCGCCTAGAGTATATTGTAGCTTCAGTACCGCTAAGATATATTCCAAGTTTTTGATCTTATCCTCAAGCGATTTAACCCTTCCTTTAAGAGTTTCTATGAACGAACCCCTCTTCGACTCCAGCTCCTCTATAGCCGAGTTATACATAGCTCTAAGCTTCTCGTATGCTTCCTCCGTTATCTCCCCATTCTTACGTAGAGTATCTAAAGCTTTAAGCCTAGCTAAACTCACACTGTAAACCCTCTCTAGTATATTAGCTTCAATCCTCCATCCATACATATATACGAGTCTTCCATTCTTTATCTTTACCCTATCCCCTCTAAGCTTACGATATTCTCCATCACCAGTTTCGACATCGAATGTTTCAACCTCGTTTTTTGCGTTAACGGTGAAGCCTATAACCCTACCTAAGCTTTTACCATAACTATCCATGATGGGTTTACCGAGAAAATTCTTAACATGCTCAAATCTAAGCGGCAAAGCTTGCACCTCCTACATCTTCCTACCTGTAGATTCCTTAGACGGTAACTCTGTCGAAGGTATCTCTGGCAGCGCTTCCTTCATCTTCTGCTCCGCTACGAAAGCTGCTTTCTCCAGTATCTGTCTAGCCTCCTCACTGGCAGCTTCTATCTCCCAGCTCCTACCAGTAGCTTCTCCAACCTCTGTCACTATACCGTTAAGCTCCTCTCCTATAGCTCCAAGCTCATAGCTCACCTCAGGTATTATACCTGAGAGCTGTGTCTTCAATACGTTAACTACGCTAGCTACAGGAGCCATAACGGCTACCACATCGCCGAACTCCTGTACGGTCTCCAATCTCAGGATGGCCTGCTCTATAGCTAACTGTGCTCTAAGCATTATATTCAGCATCTTCCTTATCTCAGCGCACTCGTTAGCATACATAGCCGCTCTTATAGGGTCTTTAGCTAGCTGTGCTTCTACACATTTCTCGAATAGACCCCTATCCTGCTTCTGCATACGCATCGCCGCCATCTCTAGCTTATCCTTCTGTATCTTAAGCCTATATATCGTCTTGCCGATCCTCTCTTTAAGCGGAGGTTGCTTCTTCAGTAGTCCTCCACCCTTCTCCCATGCTTTGAATAGATCTTTTGCGCTCATCTAAAGCCCACCTCCTAGGCCTTGGGCCTAGGGAGAGAGGGGTCTGTGAAACTATAAATACCATTTTAACAGTATTTATCAAAATATGCGCCCTGAATAGATAGATGTTGATTTTACTGCTTAAGATATTTTGATCGATGCATGCATATTCTGGTAATACATAAATGATACGCAGAGTATTTAGGATTGTAAGTTTATGAGCTGGTTTACGTTAAAACAAACATGTGGTTCGGTATGGATAGAGCGGTAGCTATAATAGGTGGAACTGGTAGTCAAGGATTCGGATTAGCCCTGAGATGGCTTAAAGCTGGAGAATACGTTATCATAGGATCCAGATTTAGGGAGAAAGCTCAAGCTAAAGCTGAGGAAGCTAGAAAAATCTTAGGTGGAGATGTGAGGGTAGAGGGCTTATCTAACGGTGAGGCGGCTAGTAAAGCTGATATAATCGTATTAACGGTGCCATTCGAAGCTCAGCTTAGCATCCTTAAAAGTGTGAAGCCATACCTCTTCGATGGGAAGATACTTGTGGATGTTACCGTACCGTTAGCGTCGAGTATAGGTGGGGATCCCTGGAGGATTCTATATCCATGGGATGGATCAGCAGCCGAGCAGGCTGCACGCTATATTCCTAAGGGTGTTAGGTTGGTATCGGCGTTCCATACTATAAGCTCCGATATGCTTCGCAACATCGATGTAGAAGTGGATTGCGATGTACTGATATGCGGGGATGATATCGAAGCTAAGCATATAGTAGCGGAGTTGGCTGAGGAGATACCGGGTGTTAGGGCGATAGATTGCGGTCCGCTGGAGAATTCTAGATTGACAGAATCCCTAGTCCCCCTGATGATATACCTCTGCAGATCCTACGGAGTTAAAGGTGTAGGTATTAGGATTACAGGTATACCTAGCCTCAGACCGATTTAACCTGTTCTCTTAGCTCTTTCATACATACGCTCAAGAGTCCATCTTACAGCGCTCTGTATATCTCTAATCCTAGCCGGATCGTATAGGTTATTCAGTATAAGCTCCCTAAGTATACCATCCTCAACTTTCAATTCGTAGTTGAACGCTCTATCAGGCGGTATCCTACCTCTGCTTACAGCTTCTAAATCCTGGGATGTTATAGGCTCTAAAACCTTCTTGATGAGGAATGCTCTGAAGGGCTGTATATCCTCCTTTAAAGCTAGCTCTCTGGAGAATACTATCCTCATACGTGTATCCTCACGGTATATGGTAGCGAGTAGCATCCCATCAGATGAACGTATAGGTATACCTCCAGGTTGCTCAGGTTGCGGCTGTCTAGGCTGAACCGGCTGAGGCTGCTCCGAGATAGCTTCCTTAGCGGCAAGGGTTGAAGCCGGCTGGAAGCTTTTCTCAGCTATAATCGCACTTAGCATCAAAGATAGGGTTTCAAGGACCCCCATCTCGCTTTTAAGTTCCGCCGCTCTCTTATCCACCCATTCCTTGAGCTCGATCAGCTTCTTTACATCCAGCTCCTCCTTCTCCGATGCCATTTAAACAACCTCACTATGTATTAGTTCTGAGGATCCAGATTAATCTTCACCCTCACCCACCATAGCCATACTCTGTAGATCACCCTCTACTTTAACCGAGCATCGGCTACGCTCTCCTCGATAAGTTGGGTAATCGAAGTTGCCATCTAGGTACCACTATGCATACCTCTCCAAGTTACAGATGGTTAGATATCTAAATATCTTGATGATCTACTCCTTTACGCTTGGATTGATATACTCTATAGGGAAATTATGGAGTGGAATTAGCTGGACGAGAATAAATAGTGGAAGCGCCGTCTGAATACCAATTATTAGGAGGCGTTCAGCATATCGTCTAAAGGATTGCATCTTCTAGTCGGATAGCGTTGCATCGCACAAACCTCTATAAATCCTGCATGTTAGCTTCCCATGAAGCATCGGGGTAGATACCTATTAGCTATATCCAGGAGGTTAAACATTCTAGTTTTAGCTTATCGAGCTTATTTCAAAGCTTCTTTAGAGCTCATTCGGAAACCCCCATTCATCATCCGAGCTGTAAAATTTGAGGTGGCTATAGTTTAAATATTGCTTTTCACAGCTATCAAACCAGAATATTATACCGAGCGTATCGATCTAAATAGGATCTTCAGGTACGGTGCATCCGGTGTGGAGGCCGAGTTTAGAGAGCTACCATATCCGTTTAATCTACTGGCTAGACCTATACAGGATGCTCTACTCGAGCGTGGCTTCCTGAAACCTACGGAGCCTCAGGTAGAAGTTATACCTAGAATACTTAAAGGCGAGAACGTACTGCTATCTGCCCCGACGGGTACTGGTAAAACCGAAGCCGCGGTACTTCCTGTTCTAGATCTGATTTTAAGATTACCTGAACGTAGATCTGGCGTCTATGCTCTCTACATAACACCTCTACGTGCTTTGAATAGAGATCTACTGGATAGGATCGGATGGTGGTGTGGTAAGGTTGGTGTAACAGTCGCAGTAAGGCACGGCGATACAGATAATAGGGAGAGGATGTTGCAAGCTAGAAGCCCTCCTGAGATGCTTATAACCACACCTGAAACCCTTCAAGCCATCCTTACGGGTAGAGTTATGCGTAGGCATCTATCTAGTGTAAGGTGGGTTATAGTGGATGAGATACATGAATTCGCCGAGGATAAGAGGGGTAGCCAGCTGTCCTTAGCGTTAGAAAGGCTTACCCTCCTAACTTCGATAGATTTCCAGCGTATAGGATTATCCGCTACGATAGGAAGCCTCGAAGAGGTTGGTAAGTTCCTCGTCGGGGTAGGTAGGAGTGTATCGATAGTTAAAGTCCCAGTTGCTAAGCATATGAAGCTAGATGTAGTTTATCCTCAGCCTCAACCGGAGGATTACGAGTTAGCCGATATACTCTATACTAGACCTGAGGTAGCGTCTAGACTTAGAATTTTAAGGAAGCTTATAGAAGAGTATGAATCTGTACTACTCTTCACAAATACGCGTTCCATAGCTGAAGTTTTAGCTAGTAGGTTTAGGGTATGGGATAACGATATACCTGTAAGCATACATCACAGTAGCCTATCCAAACCTGCACGTATAATGGCTGAGATAGGGTTGAAGAAGGGTAATCTTAAGGGTCTAGTGTGTACTTCAAGCTTAGAGCTGGGTATAGATATCGGTAGGGTGAATCTTACAGTCCAGTATATGAGTCCTAGGCAGGTTACGAGGCTTATACAGAGGGTTGGACGTAGTGGTCATAGTCTGGGGAGGGTTTCGAAAGGTGTAATCGTAACTATGGATAGCGATGATACCCTTGAAGCTATAGTTATAGCTAGGAGAGCTTTGAGGGAGGAGCTTGAACCGGTTAAGATACCGTATAAGCCATACGATGTACTAGCACACCAGATAGCAGGGCTACTGATGTATAGGAGGCGGTGGAGGTTCGATGAGATACTTCAAGTATTCAGTAGAGCTTACCCGTATAGAGATCTATCAGAGGATGATTTAGTTAAAGTCTTATCATATATGCATGAAAGATACCCTAGGTTTGCATGGGTTTCATTCGAGGATAGGGTGGTAGCTAAACCTGCGAGAGGTAAATCTCTCTACGAATACTACTTCGAGAATCTATCCATGATACCTGATGAGAAGCAGTATCTCGTATACGATGAGGTTAACGATACACCTGTAGGGATACTGGATGAAGCCTTCGTAGCCGAGTATGGTGAGCCGGGTGTTAAATTCATCTGTCAGGGTCGACCTTGGATGCTTACAAGCATTATCGGCGATAGGATATATGTGAAGCCGGTGGATGATCCCACAGGAGCTATACCAAGCTGGGTCGGGGAGGAGATACCTGTTCCCTTCGAAGTCGCATCGGAGGTTGGACGTATTAGGAGGAAGTTAGAGGAGTGTTTCAAGAAGGGTTTAAGCATCGAATCCTCCGCGAAGAGAATCGCTAGATCGTATCCGATCAATCCATCAATCCTCATGGAATCTATTAAGGAAAGCTGGAGTCAGCTAGCTCAAGGCTACCCCCTACCCACGGATAGAAGGATAGTTGTAGAGAGGTGGAGCGACTATCTGATCATACATGTGCATGGGGGTAGCTTGATTAATAGAAGTTTAGGGAGGATACTAGGCGATATAATCACGGATAGATACGGTGTAAGCGTAGCCATACAGCAGGATCCATACAGGGTGATAATGCATCTACCAGGAGGGTTGGTGAATCTATCAGAGATTATATCGATACTTATATCGCTTCCGAGCGATGAGGTTAGGAGCAGGGGTTCGGAAGCTGCTGAGAAAACTGGTTTATTCAAGCGTAGATTAGTGCATGTAGCTAGAAGGTTCTCTGCTATACGTGAAGATGTAGATTTCACCGATGTATCGCTTAGCCAGATAGCTGAAAGCTTGAAGGGTACGGTAATCTACGAGGAAGCTTTGAAGGAAACCTTGGAGAAGGATATGGATGTAGATGGTTTGATAGAGAAGGTGATCGAACCTATACGTAAAGGTTTAATCGATATAGTACCTATAGAGTCGCAGGAGCCTTCTCCACTAGCTAAGATAGGGATGGAGAGGATAGGTAGGAGGACGGATATAATACCTGCCGATAAGATGAAGAAGATCCTCCTAGAATCCGTGAAAGCTAGGTTGATGAATGAATCTAGAACCCTAGTATGCACTGAATGTTTCAAGTATGTGGAGACGAAGATCCTTAAAACCCTATCGGATGTAAAATGCCCGGTATGCGGCTCTAACCGTCTAGTCCCCTTGAATCTAGATGAGGTTGAAGCGTACAAGTTGATTTCTAAGGTTAAGCGTCAGGATAAGCTTCACGAAGAGCTGGTTAGAGCCGGTATACTCGTAGCAGCATATGGATTACCGGCTATCTACGCTCTCTCGGCTAAAGGTTTAAGTTTAGATGATGTGGAAGCCATCCTAGAGGTGGAGCCTAAGCTTACAGATAGATTCTTCGAGCTTGTGATAGAAGCGGAGAAAAGAGCATTAGCGAAGAGATACTGGTAGGGTATTCAGTCTGTAAGCTTAGCTTTCATCAAGTATGCATGTTCTCCATCCATATAGTAGAACGGTATCTGGGATACTATCTCGAATCCAAGCTTCCTATAAAGGTTGATAGCTGCCGTATTCGACACCCTAACCTCTAGTATACATTCTTCAAGCTTCCTCGCCCTCATAGAATCTAGAGCTTTAGCTAGTAGAGATCTCCCTATACCTCTACGCCTATACTCAGGTAGAACTGCTATCGATATAACATGACCTCTGCGTTTCGCTCTAAGTCTAGGTAGATCGAAGCCAGCCGTCTCCTCCCTACACATAATGTATCCTACGATTTTCCCATCCGCCTCGGCTACATAGAATAAATCCGGGTACTTCTCTCTCATCTCCTCGAAGAATATCGCTGCATAGTTTTCAGGTAGACACTTCCTATTGATCGATATGACTTCTTCCAGATCCTCCTCCCTACACTCCCTTATCTTATATCTATACTCATCCAACTCCTAGATATGGTAACCGATCTCAACCAGTATATAACGATTACTGGGTTTAAACACAATCTTTTTCTAGAACGATAGCCATCCCCAGACTAGGGTTAAGCCTTGACTTGGAGGAGTGAAGCTACCCTCTACCTATGCAATATGCTTGTACGTCTCGGTGCTCTACAATTCGGTATGTTCAAGCTTACAAGCGGCAGGATCAGCCCATACTATATAGATCTGAGGATAGTCCCCAGCTTCCCATCTGTATTCAAGAAAGTATGCGATTTCTACGTTAAGCTACTGGAGGAGGAGGTGGGAGTCGATAATTTCGATAGAGTCGCCGGTATACCTACGGCGGGCATCCCGTTTGCTTCGATAGTCGCCTATCTACTAGATAAACCTCTACTCTACGTTAGGAAGGAGGAGAGGGTTCATGGACGTGAACGTAGGATAGAAGGTGTAGTTAAACCCGGGGATAGGGTCGTCGTTCTCGATGATCTTATAACAACCGGTAAGAGTATACTTAACGCCGTTAAAGCTTTAAGAGGGGAGGGTGTGGTAGCCGAGGATGCCGTAGTCCTTATAGATAGGATGGAGGGTGGAAGAGAGAAGCTTGAGGAGGATGGTGTAAAACTCCATTCGATAGCATCTATCCTCGATATAGCGAAGACTCTCATTAACTCAGGCGTTATAACGGATGAACAGTATAGGGCTATAATCAGGCAGGTAAAAAGTGCTACGCATCTATAGGCTAGTCTTTAAATTCTCCCTAGCATCTTTTTCTAGATTCTAGGAAGACTACATCTTCCACACCTACTCTATAAAAAGCTGTGTGCAGTAGTGGGTTAGATATGGCGGGTAAGATCGATCTGAGGAAGAGAGTGAGGATAGCGGATGCACGGTACGGTGAAGTTGTACTAGCAGGGTTCGTACAGGATGTCAGAGTTCTTAAGAGCGTAGCTTTCGTCGTACTAAGGGATCTATCCGGTATAGTCCAGATAGTATTCAAGAGGGGTTCTATACCAGATGAGGTATTTGAAGAGGTATGCTCTATACCTAGGGAGAGCGTGGTAGCGGTACGCGGGATTATGGTTGAAAGCTCTATAGCTAAGCTAGGTAGGGAGGTTATCCCTATAGAATTGGAGGTTTTAAGCGAAGCCTCATCCCCTCTTCCGATAGAATTTCTGGATTCATCGGTAGAAACCGGGCTTAGTAAGAGGCTTGACTACAGATTCCTAGATCTTAGAAACCCGGCGGTCTCGGCTATATTCAGGATTCAGAGCTCTATCTCGAATCTGCTGCATGAATTCTTTAGGAGCAAGGGCTTCATAGAAGTTCATACACCTAAGATAGTAGCTGAAGCTACAGAATCCGGTGCATCTGTCTTCTCTGTAGACTACTTCGGTAGGAGGGCGTATCTAGCTCAGAGCCCACAATTCTATAAGCAGATGCTTATGGCTTCAGGCTTCGAGAAAGTATACGAGATAGGACCTGTATTCAGAGCTGAGCCTCATCATACGCCTAGGCATCTATGCGAGTATACGAGTATAGATTTCGAAGTTAGCTATATCGAGAGTTACCATGATGTTATGGATATAGTCGAGGATATGGTTATCTACGTAGTCGATCGTATAGGGGCAGTATGTAGAAGGGAGTTTGATATACTAGGTGTTAAGCCTCCTAGAATTAGTAAAGGTTTTCCGAGGATAACGGTTAGGGAGGCGTATAAGCTGGTAGAATCTAAAGGTTATAAGCCTGTATACATGGAAGATCTGGATACTCGTGGGGAGAGGATATTCTCGAAAGCTGTAGAGGAGGAATACGGTTGCGAAGCAGCATTCCTCATAGAGTTTCCCTGGAAATCTGAATCTAGACCCTTCTACGTTATGCGTAAACATGACGAGCCAGATTGGGCTTATAGCTTCGACCTCATATGGAATGGTTTAGAGATAACGACCGGGGGTCAGAGGGAGCATAGATATGATGTATTAAGGAGACAATGTATCGAGAAAGGATACAATCCAGATAACTTCAGCTTCTACCTAGAATTCTTCAGGTATGGTGTACCACCCCATGGGGGCTCAGGTACAGGTTTAGAGCGTCTAACTATGAGGATAATAGGTTTAGAGAATATAAGGGAAGCTGTCCTCCTCCCCAGGGATCCGGAGAGAGTTAAGCCTTAAAGCTTAAAACGGTAGCCATCACATTACTTTAACTATGCGAGGTGGCTTACATGAGTAGATGCCGTATATCCAAGAAGTATATCGACGAAGCTCTATCGATAATCCTTCAAGGTAAAGGTGCTAGTAAAGTCCCGTCAGATAAAGCCTTGAATCTACTAAGATATGCATCTGAAGGTAAGCTATCCTCCATACCTGGTTTCAGATCTCTCATAGAAGTTTTAGAGTTTATGGATCCGGAGAAGGCTAGAGATATAATGTCTAAGTGTAATCTTCGCAGAGAGGTGTAGAATATGAAGTTCGGCGTAGAATTCGTCCCTAGAGAGCCCTTCTGGAGGGCTGTTCTATACACCGTAGAGGCGGAGAGGCTTGGGTTCGATTACGTATGGGTTACAGACCATTACAATAACAGAAACGTCTTCACGACGCTTACAGCCACAGCTATCCACACTAAAAGTATAAAGCTCGGTATAGGTGTAACCAACCCGTATATAAGGCATCCGGCAGCTACGGCTTCAGCTACAGCTTCCCTAGCTGAGATAGCTCCAGATAGGGTTGCTTTAGGTATAGGAGCAGGGGATAGAGCCACCTTGGAGGGTATCGGTATAGGCATTGTTAAACCTCTATCAGCTATAAAGGAATCCGTGTATATAATCAGAGAGCTGCTTGCAGGGAAACCAGTCTCTTTTGATGGAAGCATATTCAAGGTTAAATCCGCTTCTCTAAACTTCAAATGTAGATCCTATATTCCGATCTATATAGGTGCGCAGGGTCCTCAGATGCTATCCTTAGCAGGGGAGATAGGTGATGGTGTACTAATAAACGCAAGCCACCCAGAAGATTTCAAGTATGCCGTAGAGTATGTGAGGAAAGGTGTCGAAAAATCTTCTAGGGATATTAAAAGCATAGATATAGCAGCCTATACGGCGTTCTCGGTAGCGGAAGATGAAGCCAAAGCTATAGCAGCATCTAAGCAGGTTGTAGCCTTCATAGTAGCTGGAAGCCCGGAAGCAGTATTGGAGAGGCATGGTATAAACCTTGAATCAGCATCGCGTATAAGAGAGCTTATAGTATCCGGTCGATTCGATGAAGCATTCAACTCTGTAACTATGGATATGATAGATGCATTCAGTGTTTCAGGTAGCCCATCGTCAGTAGCTAAACGTGTAGAAGAATGTCTTAAAGCAGGCGTAACACAGTTCGTAGTAGGTTCACCTATAGGTCCCCAGCCGTATGAAGCTATGAAGATTATAGGTTCGAAGATAATACCTACGTTTAAAGCCGGATAGATCCTATCTCTCTAGGCATCATACTCCCACTATATTTTGATCCATGTAAATAATCATTAACTCTTTACCTCCATCGTTATCGTATCGTTGTATATTGGATCATATTATGCTACGCTGTTATCGGTTTAGGTAGGGTAGGTTGGATATATTGCAAGATACTTAAATCAAGGATCAATAAAGCCGTACTCATATCTATATGCGATCCATCAGAAGGTTCGTAGATACGATGGATACACTCCGCAACCCCATCTAACATACCCTGTTAAATCATTATCGATGGATAGCGCAGTTAGCTTCGATGTTTAGTGGAAAATTCTGTAAAACCATTTACCATTACATCGGTTTAGAATGTATCTATATCATGTTTGATCCTATGATGGTGTAGAACCAGTAGATGTTTTAGAATCGTATCATGGAGTATAAGCACTTTTTGTATGGAGGGTTAAGATTATTAGGATCTTAAGATTTTATTAAAATATGGTTTGCGAAGCTGCCTTAGAAATCTATGTCTAATACTACTTCTCTCGATGGTTATCGAGCCGTGTACGCCGCTCAATTCGAGGTTAAGGTATATCGAGTATAGGGTCTATGAGATTAAGGATGTAGCTGTATTAACGTATCTTGGATCTAACCGGACGGTTTATGTGGATTGGTTTGTCCCTGTGAATAATAGTCATCAATCATCATACGTACTCGAATTGAATCCTGAAGTGTATGAGAGGTTTACGGATAGATGGGATAACAGTATCTATAGGTTTAAAGTCGATATAGATCTTTACGGATCGACTTTTAAGTTGGAGGGGAGATATCGAGTTGTATGCTACACTATGGCTCCAGCTACGAGTATCGATGGATATGGTAGGATCGACGATGTAAATCCTGATCGTATAGATCCGGTGTATCTTGCTCCAAGCTATTGGTGGAATTTCACGGATCCTATCATCTCCAGGCTCCTCGAAGAACTCAGATCATCCCTACCTGGGGAGACCCGTATTGGCGTACTAATCGAAGAAGCTAAGAAGATTGTTAACTCTAAACTATCATATAGGAGGATTGACGAGAGGCTTGGAGCATCAGAGGCTTTAAGAAGGGGTTACGGGGATTGCTCGGAATTCTCAGATCTTCTGATATCCCTAGCTAGAGGTTTAGGCATACCTGCTAGAAGGGTTTTAGGCGTATACATAGAGGATTCTGAGGTTAAGGGTTGGCATGCATGGGTTGAGGTATGGAGCCCACACCTAGGGTGGATACCTGTAGAAGCTATCGATCAAGTATCTTCAGTCAAATCTTTAGGTCAGATAACGTCTAATTATCTCGCCGTGTATGTCGAGGGGTATCCTGCGGATACGGTTGATGAGGAGTTTAGGGATGAAGAGATCGTATTCGAAGCTAGGCTGATCGAGTATGGTAGGTTAATGGATGACCCCTATACTAGGATCGCTAAGGATCTCGCTATATCGCTATCCATAGCCGTACTAGCTATGATCGCTATCCATATAGCTACGAGGATTTATAGAAGTAGAAGTGTGAGTCAATCTTCATATAGCTTGAATTCATCGTGTATAGCTCTTACAGCCTCCTCCCCATCCCCCTCCTTAACGACGAAGGATATATTGTATTCCGAGGAACCTTGAGCTATCATACGTACATTTATCCCTCTTGAAGCTACAGCTTCGAATACCCTAGCTGCTACACCAGGTGTCCCCCTCATACCGGCTCCGATTACCGATACGACGCATACATCTGATTCATAGTATATTCGGCTAACCAGCGATCCTGTAACGCTCGATTCTAAAGCTGCGATTCCCTTATCTAACGATCCCCTATCGATTACCATCGTTATATTCGCTTCAGAGCTGCTCTGCGAAATCATCATTATATTCACACCAGCCCTACCTAAAGCTTCGAATACCCTAGCTGCTACACCAGGTAAGCCCACCATACCAGCCCCCTCAACCGCTAGAAGAGCTACATCTTTTATAAGAACGACGGTTTTAACTATACGCTTATCAACCTCGGGTCTACCCATCCCTATCAAGGTTCCTCTACTCGTATCGAATAGGTTCCTAATTCTAACGGGGATACCTCGCGATGCTACAGGATCAAATACCCTAGGGTGTAAGCCTTTAACGCTGAATCTAGCTAACTCGACTGCCTCATCATAGCTCAACTTATCGATAGTTCTAGCTCTGCCTTCGATCATAGGGTCTGCTGTCATTATACCGTTTACATGCGTCCATAAGCAAACCTCCTCGGCATCTAAGCATGCAGCTAGGATCGTAGCTGTGTAATCCGCCCCACCCCTTCCAAGTGTGGTTATACTTCCATCTATTGTCGCACCTGAGAAGCCAGCTACCACCGGGGTTATACCACGATCTAGTAAAGGCTTTAGCTTCCTGGAAACCTCAAGCCTAGTATTCTCCATCAGCGGGTTAGCATCCCCAAACCTAGCATCCGTAACTATACCTGCATCCCATCCGGTTAAAGCTATGCTGCTGATACCCTCCTCGGTAAGCTTACCAGATGTTATGATTGCGGATAGTATCTCGCCGGTTGAAGCTATATAATCCCTAACTTTAAGTGTAACTTCTCTAAGCTTCGAACAAGTACGGGATATCGATTCTACTTCATCTATTATCTTCGCGATCATCCTGAGAGCAGTCTCCTTGGTCTCAGTATTACGTAGCGTCTGCGTCGCTAGCTTGGTATGCGTTTCTCTAATCCATCCAAGATAATCCTCGACTTTATCTTCGATACCTAACTCTGCCTCTCTACAGAGTGATAGGAGCTTATCGGTTACACCCTCTACAGCAGCTACTACGACTACAAGTCTATACCCTCTATTCAACGTATCCCTCACGATACTGGCCGCCCGCTCCATACCGTCGACTGTAGCTATGCATCTTTCACCGAATTTATACACTAGGATCTTACTGCTCACGATGAGCCTCACTCCTCCTCGGAGATCCATGCAGAGCTTTAAGTTTCGCAAGCTCATCTACAAGCATCGGTAGGAATACACCTACATCCGATACTACTCCTATCGATTGAGCTGTTCCTCTATCGAGAAGTTTAATCGGTACAGCCGGGTTTATATCTACGCATACAACTTTAACGGTGGATGGTATCATATTCCCTACAGCTATAGAATGTAGCATTGATGCCAGCATTAAGACTAAACTAGCATCTTTGAGATATTCTCTATACGCTTTCTGCGCCTCGACTACATCCGTTATAACATCGGGTATAGGACCATCATCTCTTATAGAACCGGCTAATATGTATGGTATACCGTTAACTATGCATTCATAGAAGATCCCTTTCTTCAATACACCCTTCTCGACGGCTCCACGTAAACCTCCACACTTCATTACCTCGTTTATAGCTACCAGGTGATTCTTGTTTCCACCAGGTACCCTAACCCCCTCATCCACCTTGAATCCGAGTGATGTACCGAATAGAGCATATTCCACGTCGTGGACGGCTAACGCGTTACCTGATAGTAGAGCATCGACGAACCCCATCCGTATCATACTTGCTAGATACTCGCATCCACCTGTATGCACTACAGCTGGGCCCGCTACCACCACTATCTTCCCTCCGGATGATTTCACCCTATACATCTCTTCAGCTATCCTCCTAACTATGGTTGGTGTAGGCTTCTCTGGAGAGGCTCTACTACTCATAAACTCGAATATACCTACACCTGTTCTAGGATATTCTGGAAGCTTAACTCTTACACCTTCATCGCCTACGACTATAAGGTCGCCTTTACGTATATCCCTAATACCTTTACAACATGCTTTACCGTTTTCGGGATCGACTACTATAACCTTATCCATACATATATCCTCGACTTGTATCCACCTACCTCTATACCGTATCCATGTAGGATGGTTTGTAGTAGCGTAGAATCCATCCGGTAGAACCATATCCTCTGGAGCCTCCTCCAATCTAACATCCTCTACGTAGACCGGTAGAGCTCCTAAACTCCTAAGCTCCTTAAGTACGTATTCAAGGTGATCACGGCTTCTACCTTTAACCATTATCCTGGCGTAGCTTACCTCATCCTTCCTCCTCCCTATACGGAAATCTAATACTTCGAACTCCGCTCCTAAATCCATGATCCTATCGAAAACTTTAGGAAGTATATATGAATCTATGAGATGCCCTTCAAGCTCGACTATCTCCGAATACTCACCGCTGGGATCTTGGAAGGTAATCACCCACCATCGATGTCACCATCCAAACCAGCAACCTGAAAGGCAATCACTAGATTCGTAATCGCCACTATTTAACGATTTCTCCTAGATAGCAGCCCTCCAGATGAGGCTAAGGGATAGTTTAATAAGGCTAGATGGCACTATCCACCGTTATTGGTGAGTTAAGCTTTGAACCTAAGAAATAGATTCCTAGAAGTAGCTAGATTCGGTAATCCGGATAAGGTGCCGTTATCGTTATGGGGTATTAGGCCAGCTACGCTTAGAAGGTGGTGGAAGGAGGGTTTACCCCCCGGAATGGATGCAGCTACCTACTTCAGATTTGATATATACGGTATGAAAACCTTCAATATAGCATCATGGCCATCTGAAGGATTCCCATGGGAGCCTAGCGATAGACTCGTAAATTTAGGCCCCATCCCCCCATTCGAATATAGGATTCTAAGGGAGGATGATAGGTATAGGGTATGGGTTGACAGTCTAGGTATAACTCAACTCGGCTTCCAGGATGATTGGAAGGATGGATGGAGCGGATTCGCTACTAGGACATTCGTAGATTTCCCAGTTAAGAATAGGTATGATTTCGAACGTATAAAAGATAGGTATGACCCGCATCACCATGATAGGTATCCACCTAGATGGAAGGAAACAGTTAAAACCCTGAAGGAGATGAATGATGGAAGCTTCCTTATACACCTCTCTTTGAGGGGTGCATTCTGGTGGACTAGAGATATGATGGGGTTAGAAGCAACTTTGATAAGCTTCTTCAAAGATAAGCAGTTGATCCAGGATATACTAGATCTATATCTAGATTTCCATATCGAAACTTTAAGGAGAGCCGTAGAAGAGGTAGAAGTAGATTATGTTACGCTTAACGAGGATATGGCGTATAAGCGTGGACCTATGATCTCCCCTCGAATGTTTAGAGAATATCTCTCACCAGTTTACCGTGAACTCATAAGCTTCCTTAGAAATCATGGTGTTAAGGTGGTTATAGTAGATAGCGATGGGTACGTCGAGCCGCTTATACCCGAGCTTCTATCCGTAGGGGTGGATGGTATATCTCCATGCGAAGTAGCAGCAGGTATGGATATAGTCGAGCTTAGAAGGAAATATCCGAAGCTGGTTATGATGGGGGGTATAGATAAGAGGATGCTGGCATCATCTAAATCAGATATAGATAGGGAGGTCTACAGGAAAGTCCCTCCGCTCATCAAGAGTAGGGGATACTTTCCAGGTGTAGATCACGCCGTCCCACCGGATGTATCCTTCGAAAATTTCAGCTACTTCCTGGAATTGCTTAAAAAGCTATGCGGCTGGATCGATTAACCTATACCTAGGTGGTTACCGTTGAGCGGAGGATACTACTCACTATCCTTAGAAGATCTCCGTGTTCTAGCCGTAAAGCTAGGCGGTAAGAATGCCAAGATTTTGAGAGCAGAGGATGTTATAGTCGCGGATTGGGTTCAACTTAAATGTATGTATGGATGCGACGGCTACGGTAGGAATCTTACATGCCCACCATACTCGCCGACGCCTGAAGAAACGAGAAGGATGCTTAGATCGTACGAATATTGTATATTAGTCGAATTTCCATCCGAAGCTGATACGCATAGGATTATGGCTGAACTGGAGAGGGAAGCCTTCCTAGCCGGATACTACTCCGCTTTCGCTATGCCTGCAGGTCCATGCGAATTATGCGGGGAGTGTACGCTTAAGAATTGTAGATATCCGGAGATAGCTAGGCCATCGATGGAGGCATGCGGTATAGATGTCTACGCTACAGCTAGGAAAGCTGGCTTCGATATAAAGCCTCTTAAATCTCGTGGAGAGATCCCGAAATACTTCGGGTTACTATTAGCTAGATAGACTAGGGCCCATCCATTTAACCTCGATATCTTCAACTCTCCATCTAGGTTTAACCACGCTTTCCTCTATGCTTATAGTATCCCCCACTCTATAGTGTAGGAGGCCGGTCCAAGCTATCATAGCACCGTTATCGGTCGCATACTCATCGTGGACTACGTAGAGTTTAGCTCCATGAGTTTCGGCCATCTCGGATAGCATATTCTGCATCCTCCTATTACGTGCGAACCCCCCTATAACGAGTACCTCAGACTTACCTGTGTGGGCTAAAGCTCTCTCAGTAACCTCTATAAGCATCGATAGAGCCGTCTCTCTTAGACTGTACGCTATATCTTCGAGCTTATACCTACCACTTCTATAGGCTTTGAGTGCTGCTGTTAGAAGTCCTGAAAACTGTAGATCCATACCCTTAACGGTGTAGGGTAGACGTATGTATGTAGATCCTCTATCGGCTACTTCATCGAATACTGGTCCAGGCCACGGGTTTGAGGGATCGTATAACCCTACCTCTCTAGCGAATACATCGAAGCAGTTAGCTATCGTTATATCCAAGGTTTCACCGAATACCCTATACCTTCCATCCTCATAGCCTAAGAGCTGTGTATTACCACCCGTAACTAATAATATAAGCGGATCCCGAGCGCCTGTAGTAACCCTACCTATCTCTATATGGGCTATAAGATGGTTTACACCGACTAGAGGTTTATGCATAGCGAGGGAGATAGCTCTAGCGACAGTCGCCGTAACCCTTAGGCATGGACCGAGGCCAGGTCCCTGCGAGAAAGCTACTACATCTACATCCTTAAGCTTCAATCCGGCTGTATCTAAAGCTTTACGTACAGTCTCACCTGCAACTATGCTGTGATGTTGAGCTGCGTCCCTAGGATGTATACCCATACCCGGTGGAGGTTTATAGGAGCTTCTAACGTTAGCTAGTATCCTACCGCCGCTATCTGCTAAACCTACACCGAGCGTATGAGCCGTTCCCTCTATCCCTAAACATACTTCATAGCCTCCCTTCACCCTGCCACTACCTCCAACTATATCTAGCATCTTGAACTCTAACTTTAGGATTAACCTCATCGTTCAGATCTCCGTAGGATCTAGCAAGGTATAAAACCATAATATGCTATGTAGGAATTGCATACTGTGAACAAGATTATGGAGAAATACTATGAGAAACCTTGGGAGAGTTATAACCGAATATTTTACGCCTAATCCGTTAATCATCAAATTTATTTCCCCTTCATATAACTTCTATTCTTGAAGATATCTTGCCACCCACCTCGATCGATCTAGAGAAGGAGGTTAGAGGTACTACGCTTAAAGTATACCTTTACATACTCTCTAACGGTCCTGTAAGGATGAGGGATATACAGAGAGGCTTAGGTTTCTCTACGCCTAGCCTAGCATATTATCATGTCGAGAAGCTTATGAAACTAGGTTTAGTAGAGGAGGATGAAGATGGATTATACAAAGTTTCTAGGGGAGGGGAGTTATCGATACTTAAACCCTACATAGTATTCGGAGGTAGGCTCATCCCAAGACTAGTATTCTACGCTGTATTCTTCACAAGCTTCCTAATATCCTATATCATCCTCTTATGGAATAGTATAAACATCTATACGGTTATAATCGCTATAATAGCTGCGGCCATCTTCTGGTATGAAACCGTGAGAGCTTGGAGGCATAGACCCTTCTAAAGATATTTCAAATAGTTAGAGTTATAACTGGCTAGAGATCTAAATATCTTCTCAGGTTGAGAAGCGAGATAATAGCGTCTATCCTCATAGCTTCCATAGTAGGTTTAACCGCAGCATATATACCTCTATCCATAATAGATGCATCCCACTCTAAAGATGCAAGCCTCCCGGATCTAAAGCCATCCGCATCCCAGCTTAATAGAAGCACCATTATGGAAGATCAGAGGGCTTTGAATAAGAGTCGAAATTTTACTGCCATAACATCGGGGGATGTCGAGCTTTACAACTTTATACTAGCATTATTATTAGCCTCTACCACCTCCTATATGGTTAAGCGTAAGCTTCCAAAATTCTAGCAATCTGATAATACTTCCAGTATCTCCTCCAACCTGAAGGACCCGTGAGGATACACTCTCTCTATCCTAGGCGGATTATATGTGAGATCTACTATAGTCGATACCGGTCTAAAGGGGAGTAGACCATAATCGAGTATTAAATCTACGCTATCCCCTATCTGTCTCGATACATCATCCACGCTATATGGGTTTGCTTCTCCATGAATGTTCGCGCTCGTAGCGGTTATAGGTCTCCCAAGCCTCTCCACTATCATCGTAGCTACTTTATGGCTTGATATCCTAGCGGCGAAAGCTCTAGGGTTAACTATATCTGGGACCGTAGGCTTCTTCCATGTAGCTATAGTTAACGGTCCCGGGTTGAACCTTCTTATAAGCTTCAAAGCTTTCGCATCGAGGTATGCATAATCCATCCACATACCTAGATCGGATACTATCGCCGTGAGGGATCTATCCATCGGCCTCTTCTTAGCTTTATAAACTTTAATTACAGCATCCACGTTGGTTATATCCGCCGCAAGCCCGTAGCATGTCTCCGTAGGATACACGACTAACCCTCCACGCTCGAGTATAGATACGGCTAATTCTACCGCCCCCTCTACATCCTCCCATACCCTTAGCACTCTAGCATTAGGCATCAGTTATGTAGCTATCCAGGCGGGTCAATATTAAAGTTTAAAGGGGGGATAGGCATAGTTTTTCTTTTCTGGTGTTTTGTATGGCGGATAGCTTAGCTCCCTTCGTCCCATCCCCTATAGAGGTAGTTCGACGTATGCTCTCCCTAGCTGAGGTTAACTCTAAAGATGTAGTCTACGATCTAGGATGCGGTGATGGACGTATACTCACGACGGCGGTTACGGAATTCAACGCTAGGAAAGCTATCGGATACGAGATAAGAAGCGATCTATACCTTAAGATCCTCTCGACCCTGGAGGAGCTTAAAACAGTAATGCCCGATATAGAGAATAGGATTAAAGTGTATAATGGCGATGCTATGAAAGCAGATCTTTCAGAGGCTACAGTAGTAACATTATATCTCACGACTCTTGGTAATGAGAAGCTTAAACCTAAATTCGAATCTGAGCTTAAACCCGGGGTTCGTATAGTAAGCCACGATTTCACTATACCAGGATGGACTCCTGCGAAGATAGATAGATTCCAAGGCCACGTAATATACCTGTACGTAGTACCTGATAGTTATAAGGATCAATCGCTTAAAGTTAGAGAGAGGGGTTGGCATCTATTCTAGAAGATGGAAACCTACGCCTCATATATAGGGGTGCTGAAGCTGAAGTCTATCTAGGGTTATGGTACGGGAGGAGGGCTATATTCAAGTATCGTAAACCTAAAGGTTACCGGATAAAAGAGATAGATGATTACATAAGGAGTAGGAGGACGACCCAGGAAGCTAGGATTCTAAGAGATGCTAAGAATGCCGGCATCCCATCACCTACCGTCTACTATATCGATCCATCTGAAGCTCTACTGGTCATGAGCTATATACCCGGATCCAGACTTAAGGAGTATATCGGCTCCATCCCTGTAGATGAAGCGGTAACGCTTTCAAGAAGGATAGGCTGCTCTATAGCTAAATTACATAGAGCAGGTATACAGCATGGGGATCCTACAACATCTAACATGATACTGGTAAGTGATGGTCGAATATTCCTTGTAGACTATGGGTTATCACAGTATACGGTTAGGGCTGAAGATAGAGCCGTAGATCTCATACTATTCGAGAGAGCGTTACTAAGCGTACACTATAAGATATATGAGTATTGTATGAAGGCCTTCATCGAAGAGTATAGAAGGATTCTAGGTGAAGAATATAGTGAAGTTGAGAGGCGTATGGAGGAAATAAAGGCTAGAGGCAGATATATATCTAAACGCCTCCTGAGATAGCTTACCGATCCCTGCCTCCATGAATCTATCGATAGAAAGATTTTTTAGATAGATCCACCATACCTTCTAGGCAGACATGAATCTAAGGAAAATCTCTCTAACATTAATCTACATAGCAATCCTCATCCTACCTACAGCCCTTGTATACGTGGTACCGTTTTCAGCGGAGCAAGTGCCGTACGGTCCATTCCCAGATAAGATCATAATATTCAGGCATGCAGATGAATCTACGGTCGTACCGATGATGGAAAAAGGTGAAATGGATGCATGGCTATACTACCTGCGTCTCCCCGAGAATATTAGGAAAGCTGAGGAATCCCCATCGGTAAACGTAGTAGGTACATATGGAGGGGGTATTCAGCTTCTTATAAACCCGTTGGAAACTACTGAAGGCTTCAACCCATTCTCTATAAGGGAAGTTAGAGAAGCTCTAAACTGGCTTATCGACCGTCGCTATATCGTTAGCGAGATATATCATGGTAGAGGTGTCCCGAGGTGGACTATGTTTAGAGCGGTATCACCAGATTATTCGAGGATAGTGGATTTCGCTAAAATACTCGAATCCAAATACAGTTACAACTTCGAGAAGGCTAAAGTACAGATATTCGAAGCTCTCTCTAAGGCAGGTGCAGAGTATAGGGAGGGTAAATGGTATTACCAAGAGAAGCCTATCACCATAAACTTCTTGATAAGACCTGAAGATGAGAGGAAGGATCTAGGGGATTACGTAGCTTCACAGCTTGAAAAGCTAGGATTCATCGTAAATAGGTTGTATAAACCTAGCAGGGATGCGTTCCTACTTTGGGGTGCCTTAGGACCTACTAAACGTGGTGAATGGCATATATACACAGCTGGATGGGCTTTCACAGCTATAACCGCATACGATGATAGCGATCCATGGTTCTACTATTCACCAGATAACGCTCCGCTCTTCGAAGAATATCCTGGACCGCCGCTCCTAAGAGAAGCTATAGATAAACTTAATAATGCTGAGTACAAGTCTATGGAAGAGCGGTTAGGACTCGTTAAGAGGATTTGCGAACTAGCTTTAGAGGATGGGGTTCACGTATGGGTTTTAGATCAGCTTCAAGTATATCCCGTAAATGCTAGGCTTGGAAGCTTCGTAACCGATCTCTATGGTGGGCTTATGAGCTTCTGGTTCCTACGCACCCTTAGGCTAGCTGCAGGTACTGGAGGGGATGTTAAGCTAGGTAATAGAGCGATGTTTATAGAAGGTTTCAATCCGATAGCTGGCTTCTCATGGCTCTACGATGTATATGCATATTACCTAGTAGCAGATCCTGGTGTATTCCCGCATCCGCATACGGGAATATACATACCTATAAGAGCAGAATATACCGTTACGACAGCGGGACCTGATGGAAAGCTTAATGTACCAGCTGATGCTCTAACCTATGATCTATCATCGGAGAAGTTCGTACCTGTCGGTGAAGGTGTGAAAGCTACGAGTAAAGTTACTTATAAGTTTACTCTTGGTAAATGGCATCACGGTCAGCCTATAACGAAAGCCGATATACTATATGGTATAGCTGAAACGTTCAAGGTTACGTTAAAGGAATCTTCATTATACGATCCGGTCGCCGCATCTCCAGGTAGAGTATTATTCACGACAAACTTCAGAGGTGTAAGATTCATAGCTGATGATACAGTCGAAGTCTATGTAGATTACTGGCATGTAGATAACAGTTATATCGCTAGTATGGCTAGCGTATGGGTTGACACACCATGGGAAGTACTAGTGTTAATGAACGAAGCCGTTCTCAAAAAGAAGCTTGCATGGTCAGTCGATATGGCTGATGAATGGGGTGTAGATCAGCTAGATTTAACCAAGGGCCCATCCATACCTATACTCAAAGATATACTGGATAAGCTCGTCGAAGAGAATCCTATACCGCCTGAACTTGAGGGTATTGTATCGCCGGCTGATGCTAGAGCTAGATGGAGTGCTCTAAAAAGCTTCTATGAGAAACGAGGACATTTCTGGGTTAGCAACGGTCCATACATATTCGGTTCAGCAGATCCTACAGCTTTACAGATGACGCTTGAAGCCTTCAGAGAATATCCGTTTAAAGCCGATAGATGGGATGGAATGATTACGATGAAGGTTCCAAATGTACGCGTAGCTAAAGCTCCAGAAGACGTGATTCCAGGTTTAGAAGCTACGTTCAATCTAGCGGTCGAAGTAGAGGGTAAGCCGTATGATAGAGCGTATGTGAAATACCTGCTGCTAGATAGCTTAGGTAACCTGGTTGCTACAGGTGTAGCTCAACCTAAAGGCGGAGGCGCCTTCGATATAACTCTTACAAGTGTAGAAACAGGTAGACTTGCTCTAGGAACGTATTCGCTTCAGCTTATAGCCGTCGGAGAGGAAGCCGCCCTTCCATCCACATCTTCCTACACATTTACGGTTACACCGCCGATCGCATACTTCGAACGTTTAGTTAAAGCTACTAGAGCTGATCTAGAAGCTAGAATGTCGACTATAGAAAACCGTGTGAACACAGTATCTAGGGATGTGAGCAGTATATCCGCTTCTCTATCAGGTATTCAGAGTATGGTTAACACTGTACTAGCACTATCGGTGGTAGCTATCGTAGTAGCCGTAGTAGCCGTAGCATTATCGTTACGTAAAAGGTAGTTTAACCCTCTCCTACCTATTTTTATTTCTCCTTTATTCCTCTAATCTTGGTTACAACCATCCATAGTCTCGGTAGGGAAAAGTTTATAGGTTGCCATGCTAGCTATGCTTTGGTTAAAGCCGGTATGCGGCTACCGCTAGCGATGTTAAAGTATCTTGCTAAACGTATAGCACTACTATTCGTTACGTTAATAGTAGCTATGTACTTAACCATAATTATAGCTAACGCCGGAGGTCTTATAGACAATATACTGAAAGCTCAGCTTAGATACGAGATCGCAAGCAGTCTAGCTAGAGCTCCAGGTTGGTCTCAGCTTAACGAGGAGGAGCAGAGGAAAATCATAGATGAGAGGCTTCAAGCTGCTATACAAGCTAAGGGTCTCGATAGACCCTTCCTAGAGCGTACGTTCAGATACCTGGTGGATGCCCTAACATTAAATCTCGGTAGAGCTCTATTTATAACAAGTGCTAGCGGATCTAAAACCGTAAGCGATATAATAATTGAGAGACTGCCGCAAACTGTATTGTTATTCACTACAGGTACCATACTCTATTCGATTATAGGGTTACTTATAGGGTTGTATATGGCTAGACGTCCAGGTGGATTTTTCGATAAGGCATTCTCGGTTTTCGCTATAGTAACTCAGGTTATACCTCCATGGTTTTTCGGTATACTGTTCATAATGGTGTTCGCATACTACCTTGGGGTAACACCATTCGGAGGTATGGTAAGCGTACCTCCACCGAGAGATCCTTTAGGCTATGTATTAGATATAGCCTACCACATGGCTCTTCCACTCTTCACATGGATATTCTCCCTCTTCGGTGCTTGGGCATATATCGCTAGAAACCTTATAGTTCAGATAGCCGAGGAGGATTTCGTGAATACGGCTAAAGCTAAAGGACTACCTGAAAATATGGTTATGCGTAGACATGTATTAAGACCTAGTTTACCCCCTATCATAACTGTTATATCGCTATCGCTCATAGCTTCATGGCAGGGAGCTATAATAACGGAGACCGTATTCAACTGGCCTGGTTTAGGTACGCTATTCTATCAAGCGATAAACTCGCTGGATGCACCCGTGGTTATAGGGTTAACGGTTATATATGCCTATCTACTCGTAGCTACCGTACTCATACTCGATCTAATATACAGTATACTTGATCCAAGGATTAGATCTGGAAGGGTGTAGAGTATGAGTAGACCTGGAGGATTACAAGATGTAGTGGATGCAGTATTACGCTCTAAGACCGGTATAATAGGGTTATCGATCCTGATAGCTATAACTGTTCTATCCACTCTAGCCCTAGTATATGTACCGTTCGATGTAGCTAGGGAATGGAATAACCCATCATTCTGGCAGTATAATCCTAGACTTGCATTACCGAGTTGGGTGAATACATTTATCAGCGGGAAATTTCCTGAAACCATAATAATCTCCAACGATAGTTTTCGGAAATACTCATATTACCTCGATATCGCAGGTTTGAAATATTGTATACTTGAAGCAGAATTCCTATACCCCTATAAGGATTTTCCGTCAGAATTACGCCTCTCGCTATATGTGGATACTGAGGGGGCTTTCGTAACTATACGATGGATTCAACCTAGCGGCGTAGATATAATTATATGGAAGGGATCCTTCAAGCAAGGTTTGAATACCGTCTACATATCGCGTCAAATAGACGTACGGGAATATATCAGAGATTCGTTGAAAAGACTTAATCTCACCGTTCCATCTATGGTAAATCCTGAAGTAATACTATTCATGGATAATAGTGTAGCCCATAGCGAATTCACACCGGTTAATGGTAGATATAAGGTTAGGGTGGAAGCTGTATCATCGGATCCGTATGCGGATATCAAAGCTGAGCTGATAGTGTATGGTAAGGTTTACGGTTTAGCGGGTACTGATGATAAGAGACGCGATCTCTTCGTAGGTTTAGTTTGGGGTGCGCCCATAGCTTTAGCTTTCGGTTTACTCGCAGCCGTAGCTACCAACTTCATACAGACTCTTGTAGGCTCGTTAAGCGCATGGTATGGAGGGTTGATCGATGAGGTTATCCAGAGGATCACGGATGTATACATGATAATACCGTTCCTACCTATACTCATCACTATCTCCGTCATATATAGGATAGATATATGGACGCTTCTAATAGTAGTAGTAGGTTTAAGCCTATTCGGAGGAGCTACGAAAACTGCTAGGAGTATGACCTTCCAGATTATGGGTGAGCAGTATATAGAAGCAGCTATATCCTATGGTGCTAGTCGTAGACGCATCCTATTCCTATACATACTACCCAGATTAATGCCATATACCATGGCTAATATAGTATTATCCGTACCCGGCTACGTATTCCTAGAGGCAGCTTTAAGCGTACTGGGTTTAGGTGATCCCATGATGCCTACGTGGGGTAAGATTATAAGCGATGCTTACTCTGGAGGAGCAGTGGTACACGGTTTATGGTGGTGGATCCTGCTTCCCTCCGCCTTGATAATACTTACAGCTATCTCATTTGCATTCATAGGCTTAGCTCTAGATAAAGTTGTTAACCCTAGGTTGAGGGAGAGGTAGTGTGGTATGGAGGATCTTCTAAAGGTTAGGGATTTAAAACTATACTATAGGACTAGGAGAGGTATAGTTAGGGCTGTGGATGATGTTAGCTTCGATCTACGTAGAGGTGAAACCCTAGCTATAGTAGGTGAATCTGGATGCGGTAAATCCTCTACGGCTACAGCTATAATAAGAATATTGCCTCGAAATATCGATACATATGAAGGGAGTATAATATTGGATGGAGTAGATGTTATGAAGCTTGATGATGGGAGATTCAGAGAAGAGGTAGCTTGGAGAAGAATCTCCATGGTTTTTCAAGGAGCTATGAACGCTTTAAATCCTGTGATGAAAGTAGGATTCCAAGTCGCTGAGCCGCTCATGGTTCATAGCAAACTGAGCAGGAGCGAAGCTCTCAGTAAAGCTAGAGAACTACTAGGTTTAGTTGGGCTTCCATCATTCGTAGCTGATAGATACCCTCATGAGCTTAGCGGCGGTATGAAGCAGAGAGTCGTTATAGCTATGGCTTTAGCGTTGAATCCAGAGATAGTCATACTCGATGAACCTACATCCGCGTTGGATGTTATAACTCAAGCTAACATAGTGAATCTATTAAAGAAGCTTAAAAGGGAGGAGAGCCTTTCATACATCTTCATAACGCATGATTTAGCTCTTGCAAGCGAGCTTGCCGATATGATCGTGGTTATGTATGGAGGTAAGGTAGTGGAGTATGGGACTGCAGAGCAAATATACCTAGATCCTAAACATCCATACTCCCAAAAGCTTTTAGCTAGTATACCTACCCTGAGGACGGATAAAAAGCTTGAATTTATACCGGGTGCCCCTCCAGATCTAGTATCCCCGCCTCCAGGCTGCCGTTTTCATCCTAGATGTCCGTATGCTATGCCTATATGTAGGGAGAAGGAACCCATACTCCATGAAGTAGAGAAGAATAGATATGTAGCATGCTGGCTATACGGTGAGTAATCCTTGCCTACAGGTAACCTCCTAGAGGTACGGAATTTGAGAGTCTGGTTTCCTATAAGAAGATTCTTCAGAGAAGCATTATTCGTTAGGGCTGTGGATGATGTTAGCTTCGATCTACGTAGAGGTGAAACCCTAGCTATAGTAGGTGAATCTGGATCTGGTAAGACTACTCTAGGTAAGACATGCCTTAAACTTATCGAGCCGACATCCGGATCCATAATATACGATGGAAAGGATATAACTAGGGTATCGAACAAAGATTTGGGTTGGTATCGTAGGGAGGCTCAGATAATATATCAGGATCCATTCAGTAGCCTAAACCCATTCTTCACCGTATACAAAACTTTAGAGGAGCCTTTAATAGTGAATAAGATGGAGGGCGATAGATCAGAGCTTATCTACAAAGCTTTGGAGGATGTTAAGCTTACACCGGTCGAGGAGTTTATAGGTAAGTATCCTCATATGCTAAGCGGTGGACAGAGGCAGAGGGTAGCTATAGCTAGAGCATTAATACTGAAACCGCGCTTCGTAGTAGCCGATGAACCGGTCTCTATGCTCGATGTATCCGTTAGGATAGAGATACTCTATCTCCTCAAAGAGCTTCAAGATAGGTACGGCATATCCTTCCTCTACATAACCCATGATATCGCTACGGTGAAATACTTCTCAGATCGTATAGGAATAATGTATGCAGGTAGATTCGTCGAATCAGGCTCTATAAGAACGGTGGTCTCAGATCCGTTACATCCATATACTAAGGCTTTGATAGATGCCATACCGGATCCGGATCCAAGAAACAGGTTCGCTGAAAGGAAGGTTATCCCCGGCGAGCCTCCGAGCCCGATCAACATACCTCCAGGCTGCCGTTTTCATCCTAGATGTCCGTATGCTATGCCTATATGTAGGGAGAAGGAACCCATACTCCATGAAGTAGAGAAGAATAGATATGTAGCATGCTGGCTATACGGTTAATAGAGACAGTTGCTGATTCATAATTTTTCATCCCCTCCTATGCCCTAAGGTTTCAAAGGTTTTCATCTATTCCGCTTCTGGGAACAGAGCATATATCGATTATCCGAGGAGCGACTAAATAAATAGTTGTATTAGATAATCTACTCAGAAACTGCTAGCAAACCCCAGCTAGAGTAGGAATAAAACAGGGGGACGGGAATTTTTGAGAGCTTACTTTCAGCTTTTCAGCTCCCCTCAACCGGTAAGTATTATCTTCTTAACTGTATCGATTACCTTAGCTTGATCACCTGTCTCCCTAGCTTCTTCCAGCTCCTCCTTTCTAGCGTATATTAGTAGAGCTTTCTTCATAAGGTTCCCAAATATCTCTTTACTAAGCTTCATAGCTTTAACAGGGTCCATCCTGTAAGTGAATTGATCCTCTCCGAACCATCCATCGTAACCTATATCTACGGCTGCATATAGATAATCTACGAAGCGCCATACATCTCCTGTTCCGAATACTCTATCCTCGTCGTTACTATGTAGCTTAGCAGTATTTATATGGAACCCCACTATAGGCACACCCATGCTATGCAATGTGTAGACTGTGAAGGCAGGTTCGACAGCGTACATCTGCTCATGACCGTAATCTATGGTTACACCCATAACCTTAGATCCGATCTCCTCGTTTACCTTGTATGCTATCCATCCAGCTAGATGAGTGGTGGGAACTATCATATTCCCCTCCTTCGGTTCTTTAAGTTTAGCTTCCACACCGAATTTAAGACCCAGCTCCCTACACCTCTTCGAAACCTGTATACATGCATCTAGGAACCATTCAAATTTACGTAGATAGTTGGATTCGAAGTTATAATCCCATCCATCTTGACCTGGCCATAAGCTTAGACTAGAGCTGCCCACCTCTTTAGCTAGATCCGCAGCTTGCAGCAATACTTCGAAAGCCTTCTCCCTAACTTCCCTTATAGGGTTCGTCACGGATCCAAGTTTCCATCTAGGATCGGTAAACATATTAACGTTCATATTGGATACCCTTATATCTAGCTTCTCTAGGATCGACCTGATCCTCGTAACCCTATCCTCAGATATCTTCAAGTCCTCATCTAGGAAGAGGACATCATGAAACTCAACTCCCTTTATACCTGCCTCCGCTATCCTTTTAAGCTGAACTTCTACGCTGGAATCTAGCTCTGGGAAATATCCCTTCGTAGCGAATCTATCGATGAAATCTCCTGCAGACCAATGTCCGGCTGCGAATTTTATATCGAAATCCTTAAAGAATCTATCTAGCAGCTCGCCTTCAAGATAGCCTTTATACTCTGTCTCAAGCTTCGCAAGGTTATTCCTAGATACCTTCAAATCGCCTGCACCTGAATAGGATTCTTGTAACCTCATCTATATATAATTAAAACTTACTCTTCCTCGATCGACATATAATAATATTCACCGAGTTCCTTCTGCATCCTATCCAGCCTCGAATCCTCCTTATTAGCTCTAGGCCTATAAGTCTGCCTATCCCTTCTAAATGTCACTCCAAGCTCTTTAAGGAACATATTCATACCGTTCCTCATATCGGTAGGTCTATATCCATATCCTTCAACCCCTGGTATACCTGAAAACACCATGAGCCTATCCGCTATGAAATCCTGGACTAATATATCATGCTCTACGACGAAGGCAACTCTACCAAGATTCTCTACGATCCTACGGACAGCTCTAGCCATAGCCAGCCTCTCCTCCACATCCAGATACGCACTAGGCTCGTCGAGTAGGTATATATCCGCATCTGCAGCTAAGCATACGGATATAGCTAGCTTCTGTAATTCCCCGCCGCTTAAATCTGCTACCCTTCTATCCAGTATCTTATCCAGCTTAAAAGGTCTGTAGAGTTCCTCTTTAAGGAAGCTCGACTCCATCCTATCGCCTGCAGCCTTCTTTAAGAATGCTTCGACTGTCCCCTCATAATCTACAGATATATACTGAGGCTTATAACTCACCTTTATACCTCCAGGTAGAGTATCTCCCTCATCAGGCTTCTCCAATCCTGCTAGAAGCTTAACAAACGTAGTTTTACCGATACCGTTTGGTCCAAGTATACCTATAACCTCACCCGTACGTATAAATCCGGCTTCCACTTTTAAAGTGAATCCTCCAAGCTTCTTAACCATATAGCCCCAGCTATAGGCTATATCTGTAGATTCCAAGGTTTGCGTAGGTGGTTTAACTTGGAACCTTATAGGTTGGCTTCTAAACCTCATGTTTTCACTTGGAATGTATCCATCTAAAAACATATTTATTCCATCCCTAACAGCTCTAGGATACGATACGACACCGTAGATTCCGGGATCACCGTACAAAACTGATACCATATCCGACATATAATCTAGAACTATCAGATCATGCTCAGCTACGACGATCATAACATCCCGTTTAGCTAATCCTCTGATAACCCTAGCTACCTTAAGCCTCTGACGTACGTCTAGATAGCTTGAAGGCTCATCGAATATGTATATATCAGCATCCCTACATGCCACCGCGGCTACAGCTACTCTTTGAAGCTCTCCGCCGCTGAGTACGTTTACCTCCCTATCCATAATCCCCTCTAGTTCGAGGGCTGATTTAAGTTCATCGAGTACACCGCGTTCATCCAACTTGGATAGAAGCTTATCAGCCTTCCCTCTGAATACTCTAGGTATTAGATCGACATACTGAGGCTTATATGCTACCCTAAGCTCCCCCGAGGCAAGCCTGCTAAAATATTCCTTGAGAAATGTACCGCTGAAATACTCTATTATCGAATCCCAATCAGGCGGATCTCCCTCGACTACGCCTAGATTAGGTTTAAGCTTACCTGCAAGTATACGGAGAGATGTGGATTTACCCACCCCATTCTTACCTACAAGACCTAAAACCGTAGATTTAGCTGGTACGGGTAGCCTGAATAGCTTAAACCCGTTAACCCCATACCTATGGATACACTCGCCTTCAAGCTCCCCTGGAAGGTTGACTATCGATATAGCTTTAAATGGGCATCTATTAACACAGATACCACACCCGATACATAGCTCCTCAATTATCACAGGCCTACCCTTGTCATCCACCTTCACTGCTTCGATCTTATTCCTAACAAGCGGGCATAAACGTCTACATAGTAGCCCACAATCCTCGACACGACAGCTATCCCTATCGATTACAGCTACCCTACCAGGCATAGCCACCACCTAAAACCGCTTACCATAATGCGAAGCGTAAAGGAAAGAAAAATGTGATAGGTAGACAGAGATTTGGAAGGCTAGATCACCATTCTTCCTCCTCTTCCTCCTCCCACTCTTCTTCTTCCCATTCCTCCTCTTCCCATTCCTCTTCCCATTCTTCCTCCTCTTCTTCCTCCTCCTCGAATCTGAGCATGGTTTTAACCCCTCCTCCTTAACGGGGCTAAAGAAGCATGCCCATCGCTGGTTTAAAAACTTTTATTTCCATAGTTTCACGGTCTAGCTATGATGCTCAAAAATCCAGATGTTAATGGAAGTATACTCGTATGCGACTATAGCTTAAAAATAGTTCCTCTGCATCTCGATAGAGTAGTGGAAACGGGGTGCTTAGCACACTCAAGATCTCGCTCATAGGGATCGCAAGGGCCAGAGCTGCCATCGCACCCCGGAATATATCTTAGCTGGGGATCCTTAATTAGATTTTCTCGATATATCGTTTACAGGGTATCTAGGTTTCTCTCCATGTAAGACTCTAAGAATCTCCTCGACGGCTGTTAAAGCCATCCTCCTTCTACATTCCAACGTATTAGAGGCTATATGCGGGGTTAGGATTACGCTATCAAAATCTAGTAGCGGATCATCTAAGGGTAGGGGTTCCTGCCAGAATACGTCTAAGCCAGCTCCGGCTATCCATTTATCCTTCAGAGCTTTCACGAGGGCGTCGTGATCCACTATAGGTCCCCTAGCTATGTTGATCAAGATAGCTGTAGGTTTCATGAGTTTAAGTTCATTCTCACCTATCATACCGCGTGTATGCTCGGTTAGTGGGCATGATACTACTACGAAGTCAGATTCTCTAAGCAGATCTGTTAAAGATCTATACTCTGCTTCAAACTCCATCTCTAACGAAGGTTTCCTAACGATATCATAGTATAGTATCTTCATAGAAAATCCTCTTGCACGTTTAGCTATAGCCGCTCCTATCCTTCCAAGCCCTATGATACCTATAACCTTACCCCATACATCCATACCTGCGAATACGAACGGATCCCTAACCCTCCAGGATCTAGATTTAACATATTGTGATGCTTTACAGATATTCCTAGCTAAACATAGTATATGCGAGAAAGCCATATCCGCTACTGTTTCATGGAGAACCGGTGTTATCGTAACCCAAATCCCCCTCTCGGTAGCTGCCTCGACGTCTACATTATCATATCCTACCCCATGCCTAGCTATCACTTTAAGTCTAGATGCAGATTCTATAACCCTCCTACTCACCCTCTCTACGTTAAGCGTTACAAGTATAGCGTCAGCATCTCTCACAGATTCTGTAAGTTCTCCTTCGGTCGGCGGCCTCTCGAATATCTGTACATTCGCCTCTTTTCTGAGTAGATCGAGCGCCTCACTATGTATCGGGGCTGTTACTACTACTCGAAATCTATCCATAGATCCGCTCCGAACGATAGATTCCCTCATGAACATCGACCTTATTCTGCGGTTAATGGATAGACGAGATAAAAAGCTTTCAGCTATCCATCGATACATAGAGTAGCCGTCGGATTATCCTAAAACTATCGTGGGGTATGGTTCTTAGGGAAGATAGCCATCCACTATGCATAGAATCTTCTCAGCATCCTATAGACACAATAATCTCCACACATAGTGCAGGCACCGCTTTTAGCTTTCACCCTTCCATGAATCTCTGAAGCTCTATCCGGGTCTATTGATAGCTTGAATTGCGTTATCCAATCTAAACGTGCTCTAGCCTCCCCCATAGCTTTATCGATATCCATAGCCTTCTCTCCGACTCTGTATATATCCACAGCATGTGCAGCGATTTTAGAAGCTATAACCCCATGCTTTATATCTTCCGGTAGCGGTAGACCCAAATGTTCAGATGGTGTAACCACGCATAGGAAATCTGCGCCTGCGAGTCCAGCTATAGCGCTTCCGATCGCAGCCGCTATATGATCGTATGGGGTAGCTACATCTGTAACTATAGGTCCTAGGAGATAGTATGGGGCACCTTTACATACGGCCTTCTCTAAAGTCACGTTAGCCGCTATCTGATGTATAGGCATATGACCTGGGCCTTCAACCATACATTGAACATCCCCCCTCCTACTCTTCTCTACGAGCTCAGCTACGGTTAATAGCTCGATATTCTGAGCTATATCGTTCGCATCCGCTATGCATCCAGGTCTAAGCCCATCACCTAAGCTTATACATACATCATACTCTCTAGCTAACTCAAGTATGTAGTCGTAATTCTCATATAGCGGATTCTCCCTACCATGGTGTAGCATCCAGGATGCTATGAAAGCTCCGCCACGGCTAACTATACCTGCGGTTCTCCTAATTTTCTTCAACGATTCTAGAGCGTTATACGTGACACCGCAATGAAGCGTAACGAAGTCTACTCCATCCTTAAAATGCTTCTCGATAGTATTCAGTATATCATCCTCGCTCATATCTATAATGGATCCATGCCTCCTTATAGATTCTATAGCAGCTTGATAGATAGGTACCGTACCTATAGGTGCATCTAACTCCTTGATAAGTAGTCTACGAACATAGTCTAGATCGCCTCCAGTAGATAAATCCATAATAGTATCTGCTCCATACCTTAAACCGATCCTCGCCTTCTCAAGCTCCAAATCTGGATCAGATATATCGGTCGAGGTGCCGACGTTAACATTTACCTTCACTGTTAACCCCTCCCCTATAGCTATAACCCTACTTAACTTCTTGCTTCTAGACGAATTGTACGGGATAACAGCCGCTCCTCTGGCAATCATACCTCTAAGTTTATCTGGGTCGATACCCTCCAACCTAGCTGCTTTGACTACGATATCAGGTGTAATACCCCTCTTAGCTTCGCTTACGATAGTCCCCATAACCGAATCTAGGTAGATTAAATCGGTCTATATCTCAAAATAAACCTTACCATAACCCTGAGAATACGCCTCACCATAATCATCCCCAGCTTAACCCTCAAATGGGAATCCCTACTTATGAGCCTTAGCTCTCTTGATGGTTATCCAGACTCTCGCTTAACACAATATCCGCATAGATAGGTATCGATCGCTAAGGATGTAAACAGGTAATGATGCCTATTCGTTATCTACCAGTCTGAGGAATTCGATTAGACCGTAAGTCGATACAGTCCATATATACGCCTGCGCTTCAACCTGTATGGTATCTAGCTATGTAGATGATCTCATCATCACGGTAAAGATTATGTATGATAGCCTCCTCTTTTGCTCCTAGAACCTCCTCGTAGAGTCTACGAGCTATCTTATTCGAAGAAGCTGAGGATACAAGGATAAGTTTAAGCTTAGATTTAGGTTGACGATTTTCTAGATATGCTTTAAGATAGCTTATCGATTCCTCTATAAGTCTACGACCTATACCCACCCCTCTGAATCTTGGATCTACAGCTATCTGCTCTAACTCCCAGACGGACTCCTCTCTGAAGCCGCCTCTCTCTATCCATAAAATATATCCGATAACCCCCTCCCCAGATATTGCTACGAAGTATTGCATCCTAGGATAAGCTCTAATATTGCATTCAAACCAACGTCTCGCAACATCTTCGCTACGCATACCCTTAAACGATGATAGATAGATCTTCACTAAGTCGTCGAGGTAATTCAACTCCATAGGCTTAATCTGCACCTCGCTTGCTTTGATCATACTGATTCCTACAATATTTTAGCGGTGTTATAAATTTAAACTATTCTCAAAAATTTAACTTAAAATCAAGAAATGATTTTTCATAGATACATGGGGGATGCTTAAAATCTTTTTTAACAATCAAAAATTCTTTAACCACAGGATAGTCTTTGAAGTGCCTAGATCAGAATTAAAGCTTTCCAGAATATAGCATAGTCGGTCCTTCTATCCAATCTTACACGGTCGGGGATCAACTTTAATCTCCTATGATTCCAACCCTTACATCAGGCTTAAGATCTATTTGTTCTACGGGTATCAGGTTAATCTGATATCCTCTCCTTTAACCCTAACTTTTACGGTAGCTTCCTCGCATACCCTACCGATTATCCATGCTTTATACCCGCTTTTTTCGCAGAAATCCACTATCTCCTCAGATTCACTTCTAGGCGCTACTATGCAGAAGCCTACACCCATATTGAAAGTCCGGTACATCTCTCTATCGCTTATACCCCCTGCCTCCTGTATCAGCTTGAAGATAGCTGGAGGTTCAGGTATGGAATCTAGGTGGAAGCCTGCCTTAGCTATACGAGCTAGCCTCATAAGCTTAGTGAAAGCACCCCCAGTTATATGAGCTAATCCATGTACCTCATGCCTCCTTAATACTTCGAGGATAAGCTTCGCGTAGATTCTTGTCGGCTTCAATAGCTCCTCGCCTACACTACACCCCAGCTCATCCATATATCTATCGACTCCATATCTATCGATGAGTATCTTCCTAGCTAGAGTTAATCCGTTTGAATGTATACCGCTACTAGCTAATCCTACAATATAATCCCCGACGCTAATCCTATCCCCGTATACGATCCTATCCCTATCCACCACACCTATACACATAGCAGCTAGATCGAATCCACACCCCTCCCTAACGCCTTTCACGACATCCCTCATAACAGCCGTCTCCCCACCTACTATAGCTATCCCAGCCTCCCCTGCTCCTCTAGCTAACCCCTCCATAATCGCTACTATTAGATCTTCGTTAGGCTCCTCGACCACCAGGTAATCTACTAAAGCTACAGGCTCGGCTCCTATACATACGATATCGTTCACGCACATAGCTACGCAATCTATACCCACAGTATCGTATTTCCCCATCATCTGAGCTACGAGAACCTTAGTACCTACGCCATCTACGTGCATCGCTAGTGCTTTACCTTCACCTATATCTAGGAGACCTGCATAATGCCCTACTTCGATCAATACCTCCCCCCATCTTCCGCGCCTCGATCTAAAGGTTCTACTAGCTATCTCCGCTATGCGCCTATGAGCTTCAGCTACTCTATCTAAATCTACACCTGCATCCCTATAGCTTTTAGGTATATTCATACTTTCACCTGAATCTTTCGCCTGAAAGCTTCTCGTAAGCTTCTATATACCTTCTACTAACCTCCTCTATAAGCTCTCTAGGTAGATTTGGAGGTTCAGGTATAGCTCCTCCTCTCCTCCTAGCCTCCTCCAGGCGGCTTCTATACCCTATCTTATCCAGCCAATCCCTAACCGGTTGTTTATCGAAGCTATCCTGGGGACGGTTAGGATTATAGCTTGATTTAACCCATAGCCTAAATTCATCTGGGCCTATAGAATCTCCGAGGATAATCCTACCGCCGTATCTTCCGAATTCAAGCTTTAAATCAGCTAGTATGAAGCCGGCTTCCTCAGCTCTACGATTCATAGCCTTGTATATACCTATCGATAAATCCTCCAGATGATCGTACTCTGAAGGTGTAACCCAGCTTCTAGCTATAGCCTCTTCCCTCGTTATAGGTCTATCTTTCTCCTCAAACTTAGTCGTCGGATCTAGTATCGGTTCTGGGAGTTTCGCCGCTAATACCGGCTCGACGGGTAGACTAACCTCCCCTCTCAGCATCCTTTCATAGAGGCTTCCATAGATGTAGCCGCGGACTACAAACTCTATAGGTATCATTTCCAGCTTCCTTACGACCATACAGTTTGGAGGCTCGATCCATAGCATGTGATGCTCGACTCCAAGCCTATCCTCAAGATATCTAAACCAAAACGCTGTCATCCGGCAAAGCACCTCACCTTTAAACGGTATGGTGGAAGGTAATACGATATCGAAGGCTGAAACCCTATCTGTGAAGTAGAATAATAGCTTCTCATCATCCAAGAAGTATATATCCTTAACCTTACCCCTCTTCACCAGCTTCAACTTAGAGAGATCAAACCTCATAGATATCACCTACCCGGATAGTTCTCTAATACTCTAGCATCCTCCTCAACCTTACGTCTAAGGTTAACCCTATATCCTATAAGCTTCTCTTTAACATCGGGCTTAGATAATCCCACTATCTCAGCTGCTAGTATAGCTGCATTAGTAGAATTATCGATACCTACACATGCTACAGGTACACCTGGAGGTGATTGAATAGAGGATAGGAGGGCGTCTAACCCCATCATACTTCTACTTAGTGGAAGCGATATAACAGGTTTAACGGTATATGCAGCTATCAATCCTGGGAGCATCGCCGATAAACCAGCTATAGCGATGAATACTTTAACATCGCTTGCCTCCGCCTCCTCTACCAGCTTTCTCACCCTATCAGGGGATCGGTGAGCTGAAGCAATCGTCAACCGGCATCCTACACCCAACTCCCTCAATATCCTACACACAGCCTCTCCATACTCTCTATCAGATATACTACCTAAGACTACGAGAACCTCCACCCCTGTCAAACTCATGGTGCATCGAGGCTAACGATAGCTACTCAGTCTAAAAAACCTTCATAACATATCGGATACGCTTTCAGCTTAATCAGCCTCCATCTCGGTCTAAAGCTAGTATATCGCGATCCGCCCCTATAATTCTCAACCTGGGTGGGTAACCTACTATCGGTTAAATAATGCACCGTATCTTAACCGTATAGCCGATATACTCGCGATAATTATCCCAAAAACTTTATAGATTCGATCACCGGTAGCTCTAAATCTAGCTTAGGTGTCTATAGTTGAACGTAAACTTCGCAGTTCATCTACCTACACATAGCGCATACTGTTATAGGGAAGTACTAGGTGTCTCTATAGCTGCAGATGAATTAGGCTTCGATTCCGTATGGATCGGAGATCACTTCTTTCTTCCTAGAGAATTCTACGAGAAGACTGGCGGAAACCCTGATAGGCCTAATAAGCTTGACGCTTGGGTGCTTCTCTCAGCGTTAGCCGCTCAAACCAGAAGGATAAGATTGGGGCCTAGGGTTTCACCCTTACCATTCTATGAACCGGCTAGATTAGCGAAGATCGTAGCTACGGTAGATATAGTCTCTGGTGGGCGTATCAATTTCGGTGTCGGTGCTGGATGGTTTAAAGATGAAGCCCTCTCCTACGGAGTATACTGGGGTAGTCATAGGGAGAGGGTATCTAGGATGCTGGAAGCTTTAGAGATAATATTGAAACTTTGGGTTGAGGAGGATAGGGTTACGTATAGAGGTCGATACTATAGGGTTATCGACGCGCCATTCTGGCCTAAACCTATTCAGAAGCCCCATCCACCGATATGGTTCGGTGGATCTTCCGATACTATAATCGAAGCCGCTGTAAAATACGGTAAAGGATTACTACTTAGATCAAACCTACCGCTCAAAGATTTCAAGATCATAGCATCGAGAGTCTCTGAAGCGGCTAGGGGTAGGGGGAAGCTATCTCTAGCCCCCTCGTTCACATATCCAGATGTACTTGGTGAAACCCCGTCTCAATGGCTTTCTAAGATAGGAGATTATATCGAAGCTGGAGCCGATTATATCGTAATAGACTTCTCTATGACGAACATTCCTCCAGATAGAGCGGTATCGATGTTAAAGGAATTCTCGAAAACAGTATTTCCGAAGTACCGTTACATTAGATAGAACAGAGGGTTATCTTAGAAGCTCCAGCTCACCTACCTTCATCTTTTTCATACTAGGCGAAGTTGCGCATACCCTACGAGCGCTCTGAAGAATCTCAAGCAGTTATCTTCCGATAATCTTCTATCCAATCTAGTCCAGCTCGGATGAGTGTATGGGTGGACGTATTTCTCAGGATGAGGCATTAAACCTATTATATTCCCATCCCTGTTGCATATACCGGCCACATCGTTCATCGAGCCGTTAGGATTCCATTCCCTAGATCTATTACCATAAGGATCGACATACCTGAATACTATGTAACCTTCGCTTTCGAGTATACAGAGTATATTAGATGGAGCTATGAACCTCCCCTCCGCATGATTTACCGGTAAGTATAATACCGATCCCGCTAGACCCTTCAAAGGTTTGCAGCGTGTTTCCTCCTCGCATTTAACGTATACCCACCTATCCACGAATAATCCGTTTTCGTTTATAGCTAGAGTTACCTCTTGCCTGCCGAATAATCCATCTAAGCCGGGTAGTAATCCTGCTTTAACTAAAGCTTGAAACCCATTACAAATCCCTACTATGATCCTACCCTCGGATACGAACCTCTCTATATGCTTCCTAAGCCTATATTTAAGCTGGCATGCGAGGATCTTCCCTGCTCCAAGATCATCCCCATAGCTAAATCCTCCAGGTATACAGAATACATGGTAATCATCCAAGCTGGCATCACCCTTTATAAGGCTGTTAATATGTTTAACCTCTACGTAAGATCCGGCTTCTTCGAATGCTTCTACAGTCTCCTGATCACAGTTCGTACCTGCTACTCTGAGTATAAGGGTCTTCACCCTCATAGAATCTCACCAGTTAAACGTAGATCTCCAAGCCTCCTTCAATCTCCATATATCCTCCTCATAGATTCTACTGTTTAACCCATGGATCACGAGGTATCTCCCGCTCGTGGTATATCCGATCTTCCTACATGGAAGCCCATCGAATATTCCTTTGAATTCCTCCTCCCTCCCTCTTTCAACTTCGATTATAAATCTACTATTGGATTCGGAGAAGAGTATCTTATCGTCTCTAGCTAAATCCAATCTAGGTATCCTGGATAGCCAAACCTCTGCACCCAAGCCTCCGGAGAAGCCTGATTCTGCTAGAGCTACGGCTAATCCCCCCTCAGAACAGTCGTGGCAGGATTTTACATATCCTAAGTCTATGGCTTTAACAACCCTATCCATGATAAGCTTAGCAGCTTCCAGATCTACCGATGGGATTATCCCGCCGTTCACACCTATAGTAGAGTAATAGTATGATCCTCCTAATTCGCATCTAGTATACCCTACGACGTAGATGGGGTTTCCAGGTTTCTTGAAATCCATCGTTACAGCGCCCCTTATATCAGGTACTATGCCTATAGCTGTTATCAGCAGTGTACCTGGTATCGATCTATAACTCCCATCTGGAAGCCTATACTCGTTGTAGAGACTATCCTTACCAGATATGAAAGGTGTATCGAACGCCTTAGCAGCATCGTAGCATCCTTTAACGGCTTCTACTAGAGCTCCGAGAGTCTCCTCCCTCTCAGGGTTTCCCCAGCTGAAATTATCTAGTAGAGCTATTCTGCGTCCGCCTACAGCTATATTATTCCTTATGGCTTCATCCACGACCGATAAAGCCATCTTATACGGGTGTCGGCTATACTTCGGGTTAACACCGCATGAAACAACGATACCTATCCAGCTGTCTCTCAGAGGCTTCAGTACGCATGCATCGCTAGGTCCATCCCCATGAATACCTACCATAGGTTTAACTATCATCCTCGCCTGCACCTCGTGATCGTATTGACGGATAACCCACTCTTTACTAGCTACATTCGGATCGCTCAGTATACGTCTAAGTATATCCATGAGGTCTACGGGCATCGGGAAATCAGGATCCTCCTCGTATGGCGGCCTCCAGTAAGCCCTCCTCCTCACTCTCGGTATGCCTCTGAAAAGGAATTCTAGATCTAGATCGCAGACTATTTCCCCCTCATAATATACCCTAAGTCTTCCAGTCGAAGTGAATTTGCCTATAATCGTAGCTTCACAATCTTCCTCCCTGAATATCTGCAGTAGTTTATCTATATTCCCTTCAGGTACGGCTAACACCATACGCTCCTGCGATTCTGAAAGCCATATCTCCCACGGCTCAAGACCCTTATACTTTAAAGGTACAAAGGATAACTCTACATCCGCACCTAGCTTCTTCGCCATCTCCCCTACGGCTGATGATAATCCTCCTCCACCGCAATCGGTTATAGCCGAGTATAGTGGCTCACTATATTCATCCCTAGCTCTCGTTATCGCATCTAGAAGCTTCTTCTCCTCTATAGGATTGCCTATCTGTATAGATATAGCAGATATTTTTTCAGATTCCGGTGTAAGCTCTGTACTAGCGAACGTAACGCCTCTAAGTCCATCTCTTCCAGTTCTCCCACCGGCTAATACTATCAGATCCCCAGGCTTTGGCTTCCTCGTATACCTACTGAACGGCATTATACCTACACATCCAGCATAGACTAGCGGATTACATACGTATCCTTCATCGAATCCTATAGCACCGCAAGCTGTAGGTACCCCCATCTTATTACCGTAATCCCTAATGCCTGCTACAGCCCCCCTCATAACCCTCCTAGGATGCATAACTCCTTGAGGGAGTAGTTCATACGGGTAATCTAACGGGCCGAAGAATAATACGTCGATGGATAGGATAGGCTTAGCACCCACACCCATAACATCTCTGAAAACACCCCCAGTCCCTGTTCCAGCTCCACCATATGGATCTAAAGCTGTCGGATGATTATGCGTCTCGACTTTAACAGCTATAGCCCAATCGCCTTCAAGGCTTACTATCCCAGCATTATCCTCGAAAACCAGTAGACACCATGGTTTAGCAAGCTCTCTGGTAACCTTGAATATATAGCTTTCTAGTAAACTATCTATGATTCCATACTCGGTCTCTATGATTCCTTTAAAGGTTTTATGGTAGCAATGCTCGGACCATGTCTGAGCGATGGTATTCAACTCCACATCGGTAGGATCTCTACCTAAGCTTCTAAAGTACGCTTGTACCGCTTTCATCTCATCCAACGATAGGGATAGCATATAACGTCTACTAATAGCTATAAGCTCTTCATCCCCGGCATCCCTTACAGGTATTACATTAACCCTAGCCATACGATACCCCCCACAGCCATTGTAAAGCAGTTAGATCTAGACTTCGATCACAGGTATCTCCCCGAATACTCCAAGATCGATTCGATCTCCAGGTTTAACCCCGGGATACGGTATAATCCTTAATCCTATAGGCTTACCCTTAAGCCTACTCACCTCTGATAAATCTAGCATCACACCTAGTAGTATCCTATCAGGTATCTCAGCTGGTATAACAACCATATCTACGCCTGCTACGCAGAATGATGAGAGGGCTATCAGATCTCTTAACCTAAGCATACCATCACGCACCCTCTCCTTAAGTATATTATCCTCAGCTACAGGTAGCATGATTTCGCAGAAGCCTGTAGGGAGGATTCCGCATCTGATAGCCGCTTCATGTATAAGGTTATTGATCCTAGAGACTGTATGTAGAGATCCAGGGTTTGGTAGAGTGGATCCAGATATCTCCTCTATAAGGAGAGCTACGGAATCATCCATCCAAGGAGATAACGAATAGTCTAATCCATAATAATCGATACCCATCGTCGAAGCTATACATCTACCTATAGATTCTGCTCGGGATAAAATTCTGCAAGCTGACTCTACCATGCCGGTTAACCCTTCGACTCTATATGCATCCACCAAATCTCTAGCGTATAGTAATGCTAGAGCAACCCCCTCACCATACCTTGTATTCATAGATAACGGAAAATATGGTGTGAGGAGGCCTCCCCCCTCACCGAATAGGGTGGCTATCCTAGTTAGCGATATAGGATCTCTACATGAAATCTTAGATAACGATTCTACGAGTTTACCATAATATACGGGTGAACCTGGTTTAATCGGTATATACACGCCTATACTAGATAAATCTTCGAGGATTCTAGGATCATCTACGGCTGCATCGTATACGAATCCCGAGATCATATTAACCCCTATACTTTCACACTCCTCTTTAACAACCTTAGCTAGCCTTACCTTCCCCTCCCCATCGTATGAGTGGGATACAGATAATCTTACACCTCTACCCCAGATGATACCCCTAGATCTAAACTCATCTATAGCTTCTAGGAAGGATCGAACTTTATCTTCGAGATAGCTTCTAATAGCTACCGTATCTTTACCTGTTAGATCTAGGAATAGGGTTACCGCTCTTATTTTCAAGCCTAAAATCACATCGGCGGGAGTATCTTATAATCATGTATTATGGGATTTGCTAAGCATCTTCTAGCTATCAGCTCGACTTTATCATAGTCTAGGCATCCATAGAGGACGTATAACGTGAAAGTCTCCACGGATGACAGGCTGTCGACGCCGATGATCTTCGAAGCCTCCAATACGCTTGAAGCGAGGCTATCGAACACTCCAGGCTTATACTTCACCTCTATAACCCATCCACTCAGCTGTATATTATGCTCACCCTCTAAAAAGTATGTGTACTCCTGGATTATAGGGTCGTAGAGAAGCTCTTCGCATAAGAGTTTGATTTGATCCTCGCAGAGATCCCCGACTAATCTGAAACCTTGAATTACCTTCACCCTCTCCACACCCTTCACACCCATATCCTCTATCTCCCATCTCACCCTTTTACTGACGGGATCTAATGCATCTTGGCTATAGCTTACGTAGACCCTCCAAGCATTAACCAATCCCCGCATCGCGGCTATACACCCTCATTCAAACTTCTACCTAAAACCGTATTCTTAGGGAACCATATCTCTCTAGCCTCACCCACCGTGAAAACAGATCCTGTAACGAGTATCACATCATCTTCCGATGAGATCATCCTAGCGGTTATCACGGCATCCTTCACATCCTCTACTACCATCGCCTTCCTACCGTACAGCTCAGCTTCAGAAGCTAGTATCCTCGGATCTATAGCTCTACCCATAACCTTATGCCTACACGCAACCACTACATCTGAAAAACTGCAAAACCCCCTCATCATACTTTTATAATCCTTATCTGATGATATACTGACCACCAGTATCACCCTTCTACCTCTAAATAATCTTTCGAATTCACTCCTCAGGGTTGAAGCAGCTCTAGGATCCTTAGCGCAATCTAGTATAATCATAGGCTTCCGCTCGATTATCTCGAATCTACCAGGCCATAAAGCCTTCTTCAACCCCCTCCTAATAGATCCCTCAGATACCTCGACGCCTCTCAAAGATAGAAGCTCTATAGCGCCTACAGCCGTAGCGGCGTTAACCACCTGATGTAAACCAACCATACCCACAGCTAGCTCCTCATATATTCCCGATAAACCTTTAAGATCGAATACCTCCCCATCCAACCCTGCATATTTCACGTTAAACGTTATATCCCTACCGACCTCCACGAGTTTAGCCCTCCTCCTCCTAGCAATCCGCTCTAACACCCTAAGAGCTTCGATCTTATCGGCAGCTGTGATCGCCAACCCATCACGCTTAATTATATCACCCTTCTCCCTAGCTATCTTATCTACCGTATCTCCTAGTATATGTGTATGCTCTAAATCTACGTTCGTCACCACAGAGACCAGCGGATCTAGAACGTTGGTAGCGTCAAGCCGCCCTCCAAGACCGACTTCGACCACCGCTACATCAACCCCCTCCTCGGCGAATAGTTTGAATGCAATAGCTACTGTAGCTTCGAAGAATGAAGGTCTACCATAACGTTTACATTTACTCATCCTCTCCACATACGGTAGGACCTCCTCGCATACTTCCAGCAACCTATCTTCGCTTATAGGCTTCCCATCTAAGACGAATCTCTCCGTATAGCTTGATAGATGAGGCTTCGTGAACATACCTACATGGTAGCCCTCCTCTATGAGTATCGATGATATCATCGATACAGTGGACCCCTTTCCATTCGTACCTCCCACTAGTATCGAATCGAATTCCTCATGGGGATCCCCTAGAAGTTTAACCAACCTCCTTATATTCCTTAAATCGAATTTAGCCCTATCCCTTCTAAGATTGTATATGTAGTTTACGATCTCATCGTATCTCATCATGGTATACCGCCATAAAATGGTCTAGATCATCCTAACCGTTAAACCGTATCATCGTTTAGTATTCTAACGCGTCTCCCTTCGATCCGTATAACCTTCTCTTGGAAGATCTTTATAGCTTCTATTAGCGCTTCCTGCTCCTTCTCCTGTACTTTAGCCTTAAGAGTTACCGGTGTATCATCATCGCTAACATCTACGGTCTTCTGTATAAGTATCGGCCCCATATCCACCCCCTCATCTACGAAGTGTAGCGTACAACCGGTCACCTTAACGCCGTAATCTAAAACTGCTTTATGCACCTCTAAATCCATACCGCCGGCGAAAGCTGGTAGTAGCGATGGATGAATATTAAGTATCCTCCATCTAAACCTATCTACGAAAACCTTACTGAGTATCCTCATATAGCCTATCAATAGTATTAGATCTATCGGTCCTCTTTTCTCAAGCTCACCTATAACGATCCTATCATACTCTTCCCTCGAAAGACCCTTAGGATCTAAGAATATAGCCTCTATACCGTTCATCCTAGCTCTTTCAAGTATGTACGCATCCCTCTTATTGCTTATAACGCATACTATCTCAGCGTAGAGCTTCCCCCCTCTTATAGAATCTATTATAGCCTGTAGATCAGTTCCTTTAGTCGATCCTAAGACAGCTATCCTTAGAGGTCGCCCTTTAATAGGGTGTATTGTGTTGGATTCCATATCATGCCACCCCTTGAAGCTTCATAGCTTGGAAGAGGTTATCTACAACCATAGCTACGGTTACCGGGCCTACACCTCCAGGTACAGGTGTTATCATAGAAGCTTTAGATGCGACATCCTCGAAATCGACGTCTCCGACTATTCTCCCCTCAAATCTAGATACACCTACATCTACTACTACGGCTCCATCACGTATCATCGAAGCCTTTATGAGTAGCGGAACACCAGTAGCCGATATGACTATATCTGAACTGGAGGTGTAGGATGATAGATCTTTAGTTTTAGCATGGCATATGGATACGGTTGCAAATCTATTCGTTAGAAGGATCGAGAGAGGTTTACCCACCAATACGCTGTTACTCACTATGCAGACCTCAGCTCCCTCAAGTTCAACCCCGTAATACTCTAGTATCTTCACGACAGCTCTAGCTCCGCATGGAGCTAAAGACTCATCCAAATGCATAAGCCTACCTAGGTTAACAGGTGTTAAACCATCTACATCTTTACCCGGATCTAGAGTTGAAAGTATCCTGTAAGGATCGATGTGTCCCGGTAAAGGTAGTTGTACAAGTATCCCGTGAACATCCGGATTATCATTCAACGATTTCACTATCTCCAGAAGAGATTCTAAGCTAATCGAGTCAGGCTTACGTATAACCGTGGTATCTACACCGACTTCCTTGCAGTATCTAACCTTATTCCTCACGAATAATTCAGAAGCAGGATCCCCCCCAACCATTACTATCGATAATCTCGGCTTCACACCTCTACGGGAAAGCTCGGCTGCAATCTCCTTATGCATCATACGCATATAATCCGCTATACATCTACCATCCATAATCTTCGCTCTACACGATCCACCCATCATAGATCGGGAACCTCCTGCACATATCGGCTACAAGTCTTCCAACATGCTCCACAGTAGCTTGATCACCGTTATCCCTTATGACGCGATCTATCATCCCAGCTATCTCATCCATCTCATATTTGCCCATACCTCTAGCCGCTACGCACGGTGTCCCCAGCCTTAAACCGCTAGTAATGTACGGAGGCTTATCATCGTAGGGTACGAGGTTCCTATTAACATATATACGTGCCTTCTCGAGTATCCTCTGAGCCTTAAGCCCGGTTACACCTTTACCTCTAAGATCTACTAGTAATAGATGGTTATCCGTCCCACCGCTGACGATCCTATAACCCCTATCAGATAGACTTGAAGCTAAAGCTTTAGCATCCTCCACCACTAGACGTTGATACTCTTTAAACTCCTCTGTAGCGGCTAGCTTAAAGCATACAGCTTTAGCTGCGATTATATGCATTAAAGGACCGCTCTGCGTACCTGGAAATACGGCTCTATCTATAGCCTCTCCCCACTCTTTACGGCAGAGTATAAACCCACCCCTAGGTCCCCGTAGTGTCTTCTGCGTAGTAGACGTAACGAAATCTGCATACGGTACCGGGCTCATATGTATCCCGGCTGCTATAAGCCCAGCGATATGCGCCATATCAACCATTAACAATGCTCCTACTTCATCGCATATCTCCCTAAACCTCTTAAAATCTATCTCCCTAGGATACGCGCTCGCCCCTGCGATGATGAGTTTAGGCTTATACTCTCTAGCTATCCTCTCTATCTCATCGTAGTCTAGAACCTCTGTATTTCTATCCACTCCGTAGAATGCGAATCTATAGAAGATACCTGAGAAGTTTATAGGGCTTCCATGGGTTAGATGCCCTCCATGCGCTAGATCCATAGCTAAGATTCTATCCCCAGGCTTCAAAGCTGCGAGGTAGACTGCTTGATTAGCTTGGCTACCGGAATGGGGTTGAACGTTGGCATACTCCGCACCGAATAATCGTTTAGCTCTCTCTACAGCTATCCTCTCTATCTCATCGTAGAATTCGCATCCGCTATAATACCTTCTCCCAGGATAACCCTCCGCATACTTATTAGTTAACAAGCTTGCTTGAGCTTCTATAACCGGTTCGAATGCGTAGTTCTCTGATGCTATAAGATCTATACCGTATATCTGCCTTTCATTCTCTTTCGTTATCAACTCCGCTATCTCTGGATCCACATCTATCAGCTTCATAGCATGTTTCAGAACGGCATCGCCCCCACATTATCTATAATTCTATCTTCCCCCTACCAGGTATCCAATCTATGGTTCGGCCGAGTATACCCCTCCTCTCTCTATACTGGTATATCTCACGTACGAGATCGGCTAGCATCCTCCTCTTCTCCAGGGATCTGGGAGCGCCTATATCGCTTCTATGGAATAGCCTCCACCCATCTAGAAGCTTCACGTAAGGTATGCATCTCTCAGCTATCTCAGAAGCTTCCTCTATGCTATCTGCTTCAGCGTATATCTCGCATGCTCTCGATCCGCCGGTTATCAGAACCCCGTCCACCATATCTGTAGAACTCCAGAAAAGCTTCCCTCCCCTCCTAGCTATAGCTTCTTCATCTGCAGCTATAGGATGACCCCTAGCTAAATCCCTCCTCTCAGGATAACCGAGCGGAGCGATACACTTAACAACAGACGCTTTCTCGCGGAATTCAAGCTTAATCCTCGAAAGCTTCCGTTCGAGTATAGCTTCGCATATCTCCACCATATCCGTTTCGATTAGGGGGAGGACGTTCTCTCCCTCAGGCTGCCCGAATCTACTATACATCTCTATTATCGTCGGGCCCCATTTATCGGTTAGCATCATCTGCCCTGCGACTACACCGCGATACAGTTCACCGGTCTCCTTCTGCACAGCTTCAACCATCCTCTTAACTATCTCGACAGATCTACTATACTCCTCCATGGTTATGAACGGTAGGGTTAATCCTTTACCGCATATAGAACCCATACCGCCTGTTTCAGGTCCTAGATCATCTTCGTAGGCATGCTTATTATCTTGGACTAGAGGCATAGAGAGCACTGTTTCCCCGTCGCTAAAGCATTGAAGCGTATACTCGGGCCCCTCAACCTTCTCTTCTAGTAGGATCTTATCCTCTATATCCGTGTAATCCTTCATATGCTCTTTAACAACCCTTTCAGCATGTTTAGTTTTCACCTCCCTCTTCTCCCTAGAGAGATACGCCTGCATATCCGCTATAACCTTAACACCCTTACCACCAGCTTGCCTAGCAGGTTTTATAGCTAGGCTTTCAGCATACTCGCTTATGTACGCTACGGCATCCTCGATGCTTCTGAAAGACTTGAACCTAAGCCTTCCAGGTATCTCATACTTCCACATAAGCCTCCTCATATAGGCTTTAGACATCTCTATCTCCGCTACGGCTTTATGTGCGCCTATACACCCTATACCCCTGCGTTCAACCTCATCGGCTACTCCATGGAATAAAGGCTCTTCAGGCCCTATGAATACGAAATCCACACTCAACTCTTCTGCATAGTCTGCTACTTGGATGGGATCTATCGGAGAGCCTCTACGATAGCCTCCCCCGCTCCGTTCGCATACCCTAGCTATCCCTGGGTTGATTAGATGCATTAAAGCATAGATCCTAGGCTCCTTTACGCTCCTAGCTAAAGCCTCGGCTATCGCATGCTCCCTAGATCCATCACCTACGAGTAGAACCTTCATCTAAACCACCTCGATATCAGGGTACATTCCCGTGAAGCATCCTAGACATAGTGAATCTCCAGGTAGACCTATAGCTTCGATAAGTTTATTCACAGGTAGGTAGCTGAAGCTATCAGCACCTATAACTTCAGCTATCTCCTCCGGTGTTAGAGCTCTACCTATAAGCTCGTCTTCAGGTGGAACAGCCGTACCGTAGGGGCATCTAGCTCTTATAGCCGGGCTGCCTATCCTTACATGAACATCCTTCGCTCCCCTCTTCCTCAGCAGGTATACGGTATTCCTCAAAGTCGTTCCTCTAACGACGCTATCGTCTATCAAAACCACTCTCTTCCCTCTGACAGCGGCTCTAATCGGATTCAATTTAAGCTGAACGCCTATCAATCTCTCGATCTCCGTAGGTCTTATCGCAGTTCTCATACTTCTACCAGTCCTGTAGAAGCCTATCTCCACAGGTATACCTGTAGCTTGAGAATAAGCCATAGCGAACGGTATAGCCGTCTCCGGGACTCCTATAACTACATCCGCTTCTACAGGATCCATCTCGGATAGAATCAATCCTATTCTCCTCCTAACATCGTATACGTGTATACCGTTGATTATGGAGTCTGGTCTAGCATAGTACACGTATTCGAATGAACAGTATGCCCTCCTCTTACAATTAGCAGCCCCCCTTCTTATATCAAACTTCTCGATAGCGAATACTTCTCCAGGCTCTATATCTCTAGATAGATCAGCTCCGATTACATCTAAAGCGGAGGATTCAGAGGCTAATACGGCTAAATCGAATCCGAGTCCGCCTACGCATAGAGGTTTAACCCCTAACGGATCTCTAGCCGCTATCATACGTCCATCGCTAGTGATGCATATAAAGCTATACCCTCCTCTAAACTTCTCTAAGACCGTTAACCCAGCCTGCTCTATATCGCTCCTCCTAACCTCATCTGCGAGGAATTCAGCTAACTCATGGAACTTCGTATCGATTAAACCTCCAGAGGCATAGAGGGTTAGGGTTACCTCGCTCTTAGATACGGTGATAGGTCGTCCAAGCCCTCTACTCGTAGATACACATCCGCATCCCACATATCCCTTAAGCTTACCGATACTAGATTCTGTAAATCTCTCCTCGACTAACCCCTCAGATGCCTTCGTATAGATCTCCCCATCCCTCCACGTCGTTATGGAGCTATACTCCTGCCCCCTATGCTGGAGACCCATTAAACCATAATATAAGAATCTAGATACGGACCATAGCTCATCGAAAGCGTATATACCTAGGATCCCGCTCAATCCTTAACCCACCTCCCGCTTAGAAGTTTAGGGTCGACTTCTATCGGGTATATACCTGTTAAGCAAGCTAGGCAGAGCTCCGATTCATCCATACCTATAGATTCCACCAATCCATCCACCGTCATATAGGTTAAACTATCGGCGCCTATACTCCTCCTAATATCCTCTAAGCTCCTACCATGGGCTATAAGCTCATCGTATGTCGGGAAATCTATACCCATATAACATGGCGAGATTATCGGCGGGCATGTAACCGCTAGATGAACTTCTCGAGCGCCAGCTTTACGAAGGATAGAGACAAGAGTTCTAGATGTTGTCCCCCTAACTATACTATCATCGATTACCATAACGCGTCTCCCCCTTAAAACCTCTCTTATAGGGTTAAACTTCACAGATACATACTCCCCCCTCTCTTCAGGCATTATGAATGTTCTCCATACATATCTATTAACGCTGAACCCCTCAGCTAGCGGAATCCCACTCCTCTCAGAGAATCCTAACGCAGCTATCCTACTAGTCTCCGGTACTGGTATCACTATATCCGCATCCACGCTGCTTAGCTCCGCAAGCTTCCTCCCAAGCCTATACCTAGCCTCGTATACGTTTACACCCTCTATCGTCGAATCTGGACGTGAAAAATAAACCCACTCAAACATACAGTGTGCATGCCTGCTACTTTCCATGCAGCCTATCTCTACAGGCTCCCCATCTATCAGGATAACGGTACCTGGAGGTACATCCTTCACGAATCTAACTCCTATAGCATCGAGAGCTGAACTTTCAGATGAGAGAAAGTAACTTGAATCCCCTCCAACACCTATACATAGAGGTTTAACTCCGTATGGATCTCTGAAAGCTAATAGCAACTTATCCTCTGTAAGTAGTGCAGCAGAATATGCTCCGACAAGTTTCCGCATAGCATACTCTATAGCATCTACTAAGCTTCCATCCCTCCTGAGATATCTCGATATGAGATAGCCGATAACCTCTAGATCTGACGTCGTGGAGAAGCTGTATCCTTCCCCCTCTAATTCTTTCTTAAGTTGCTCATAGTTAGCGATGGTACCGTTAAAGCATAACGAAAACCTCGGTCTACCATCGAACTCCATAGGCTGACTATTCTCCAGCTTATTCGCACCGCGAGTAGAATATCTTACATGTCCTATCCCACGTATACCATCGAGAGACTTCAGCCTCCTCGGATCGAATACCTCCGAGACTAAGCCTAACCCCTTATAAGTATGTAGACGGTCATGGCTAACTACGCTAATCCCTGCAGATTCCTGCCCCCTATGTTGAAGAGCTAGTAATCCATGGAATATCAGCTCAGCTATACCGGTGCTAGGCAGGGTGCTAGAAGTAGCTCCGAATACCCCGCAGCATTCTTTTAGTTTCAACCCTCCTCCTCCAGGCTTAAACTCCAATCGCTGCAAACCTCCTTGATTAGGATTTTACACATGTATATGGAAAACCGCGATGGAAATATCTATATAAACTTTTTATATACCGCGGGTTTAACCAACCATTTTTTACATATATATGTCAATTAGGATACTATCGATAGTTCCAAATCCCTAGAGTACGATTACACGGTATAACAGTATATAAGAGTCTCGATCTGCACCTATTGAAAGATGCGTCATAGATATTAAGCAAAGAAACCTTTATGATACCTTCAGATAGAAGTATAGAGCATGGTTCT
>Ga0272445_1000137_pt1 | contig 71580 bp, 74 predicted proteins | sample YNPCB0031_FD_194404 | JGI IMG/M metagenome (GOLD analysis project Ga0272445, IMG submission 194404) | Hot spring sediment microbial communities from Yellowstone National Park, WY, United States - YNP-CB-003-1 | ecosystem: Environmental > Aquatic > Thermal springs > Hot (42-90C) > Sediment...
TAAGTAAATTCAATGGATGAAAACTTTAAGGCAGGAAAAAATTTTATTCAAAAAATCTTTTCTTTTTGAAAACTTTTTCTTTCTTTTCTTTTTTAAAAGATTTTGCTTCCCCCTCCTTTTTTTCCTCAATTTTCTTAACAATATTTTTTATAAATACATCAAGGATTCCATCTTCATCCTTATCATCTTTTATCTCAATTTTTTCCTCCTCTTTTATTTTCATTTTTCTTTCTTCAATTGCAAAGGAAAAGGAAATTAGAAAAATTAAGATTAAGATTATCCTTTTCATCTTTTCTTATTTTTTAAAGCTTTATAATTATAACTTCTATTTTCATCTTTTTCAACTATGTTTTTCCTATCTTCCTTATAAAATTCATAATTTTTTTCAAATTTCCTTTCTTTTTGTTCCTTATAAGGATTTTGAATAGAAGGTATTGATTTTTCTTTTATAACTTCCTTTTCATAAAGATCTTCTTTTCTTTCTTTTAAAGGATTTGAAGTTTCCCATAAAGGTGGTTTATCATAATTTTTATACTTTTTTTCAATTTCCTTATATTCTCTAACTTTCTTTGGTGATATTTCTCTATAAATTGGTCTTATTCTGTATTTATACCTGTAGGTTTTATAATATCTTGGATAGCAGGTATAGGTGCAGCAGTCATCAAATTCAATTATATAAATTGGGCAAAAATCAAAGCAGAAATAAAAGAGAATTCTTGGATGATGGCAATCATAACAATACCAGGGAATTGGATGATAAACATAATAATATGGTCTTACATAAAAATATGCCCATCCATAAAAATAAATTCTTGGGAAAAAATGGGGAGGGAAAAATCTATAACATATAAGAATTCCATCATCATAATAGTATTCATCAGGAGAAAGAGGAACAAACCGTGTTTCACTAATATATGGGATTGGATATGGTGTTATAAAAGCATAAACATATTCAATTCCAGGATTTTCACCTGCAACCCATTCTACATCAAGCCCAAAATCATATGGAAGACGGTAAATTCTTCCAGCATTTACATAATTTTTTATACCATTTTTAGGAAAAAGAATATGAACATGACCTTCTGCATCTATATTGTAAACATAAAGATAACCAGATATATGAGGCAAAACATTTATACTTATTCTTTCAGAAGGAGAATAAACAGAACCATTACCTTTTTCAACCCATACAAGAAGTTTTTCAGAATGAAGACCTTTTAAAATAAAAACAATCCATAGCATCATCATTCCTTTTTTCATCTTTCACCTCCTTTTAAAACAAAGATTGGCTTCTTTAATTCTCTATTTCCTTCATCCGTTTGATACGCCCATCTAAACTTTATTTTATTGCCATAAATCTTTTCTATTCTAATCTTTGCAAAATGATTATCTCTTGTCCAAAAAATATAAATGTGTCCTTCAATTGCTTCAAGAACACCAATTTTTGACCACCCTTCAGTTGGAGCATATCCTATTTCTTCAAAATTTTCAGCATATCCCATATCCTGTATCCAAGTATCTTCATCTCTTGCATATATAAATCCGGTATTTAAATCTTCATCATATTCATAATAAAAATCAGTTTCAGGGTCCAAATAATATTTTACTTCGTATTCTGAAAAATCATAACCTGCTTCAAATGGATCATATGTATAACTTTCAAGATATTCAATTCCTTCTGGTCTTGGAGTATCAAAAACTATTTCATAAGAAAAATCACTTTCGTTTCCTGAAAAATCAAAAGCAGTTATTGCATAATAATATGTAACACCATTTGTTAAATTAAAATCAACAAAACTTTCACAATTTGTTTCACCTATTTTAAAATAAGGACCTTCATAAGAATTTGCCCTATAAATTCTATAACCAGCAAGATCATTTTCTGTATTTGGTATCCAGTAAAGATAAACCTTTTTATCACCTGTTATTGAATAAACACCTCTTGGAGGAGAAGGTGGTTCATTATCACATTCCTCTTCATAAAAAACACATCCTGTTATAAGAAGGAATAAAAGGGTTATTTTTTTCATCTTTCCCTCCTCAAACTCATTTTTCCAATATATTATATGAAAATAAAATGCCAGAATTTTTTGAAATTTTTGCACAAAAATTGTGCTTTTGAAATTTATTTTATTATAAAATTATTCAGCCAGGAGAATAATCCTCAAACAATTTTATCTTTTTTATTTTATCAAATATCTCATCTATAACTTTTTCTAATGGTGCAAGAATTATTCTTGTTTCACCACAATCACAAATATATATTCCTTCACTTTTTTCTTTTACAGGAGAACCACATATTTCACAAAAAGATATTACAGGATGAGAAATCATTTTCTTTTCTTTTGCCTCATATTTTTCTTGTTCAAGATAATCCTTAACCTGTTCAAGAGCATTTAACAGATCGTTTAAAAAAGAAACAGGTATTATAAATCCATTATAAGAAGGAAGATATTCATCCTTTTCTTTAATTTTTTCATATTGCCTTATTTCAAGTAAACAAAATTCTTTATAAGGATGAAGTTTAACCATTACCTTATCTTCACCAATTTGAAAAGATACAATTTTCTTTTCCATAATTTCCTCCCATTTATTTTAAATTATAAGGTAAAAAAGGGTATAATTTAAATTGTGAGAAAGACAATTTTTATATTTTATTTAATATTTTTGATAGGAAGTTTAACCCCTTCACAAATTTTAAAATCAAATATTAAAAATGTTGACCTTTTTATTCATTTTTCTTACCTTTTTTTCTTATCCCTTTTAACATTTCCAATTTTAAATATTTATTTTTCCTTTTTAATTTTAATTTTAATTTCATCATTTGTAGAATTTATACAATCTATAATTCCTTTTAGAAAATTTTCAATAAATGACTTTTTTTCTGATTTATTTGGAATAATATTTGCATTTTTGATTTATAAATTTTTTATAAAAAAAGAAAAAAATGTTTATTTGGTTTTTTCCTCTTTAATGGGAATAGGATTTATAAAAGGAGGGGGGACAATTGCTTCAATAATTTCAATCCTTCTATTTTATATATTTAAACCAAGTATATTCACGATATTAATTCTCATTTTTCTTACAATTTCCTTTACAATACATTTTAGAAAATTTTTGAAATTTGAAAAGGATCCTTCATATTTTGTTCTTGATGAATTTTCAGGAATGTTTATTATCTTACCATTTTTAAACTTTAATATCTTCTTAACGATGATCTCTTTTATTCTTTATAGAATATTTGACATAATAAAACCATTTGGGATAAAAAAAATTGAAAATATAAAAATTTTAGGAATAATTTTAGATGATTATGCAGGCAGTTTTTTAACTGTTTTAATTATCCTTATTATTAAATTCCTATCTCGTCTGGTGTAACACCTGCCTCATCCATTATATTTTTTGCAACATATATTTTTGAATTCATCCTAAGTGCTATTGCAATTGAATCTGAAGGTCTTGCATCTATTGTAAATATTTTTCCTTCACCTACTTCAAGGACAATCCTCGCATAATAAGTTCTATCCTTTACATCATTAACAACAACCATTGGAATTTTGACATTTAAGGCATTCAAAATTGTTTTTATAAGGTCATGGGTTAAAGGTCTTTCAAATTTTTGATTTGTTAAGGCAAGATATATTGAATGAGCTTCAAATTGACCTATCCATATAGGGAAAAATCTTTGTCCTTCTTTTTCCTTTAATAGTAAGATATACTGGTCAACATTTTGTTCCTGCACAACATTATAAACTTCAACTTCCACAACATCCTTATTCATTTTATCCACCTCAAAAGGATTCCAAGGAAAATGGAAAAAGAAATTCCAAGGAATCCTTCAAATATTCTTTTTTTCTTTAAAAATCTTGGAAATAAAAACAAATAGGAAATAAAAAAAAGAAATGGAATAAAAAAGGAAATTAAAAATGCAAATAATCTTTCAAAATATCCATAATATTTCCACAAACCTTTTACAAGTTCTTCCTTTTTTAAAAATGTATTATAAATTGAATGAATCAATATCCATGAAAAATAAGTAACAACAATTAAAAAAACAATTAAATAAGAGAAAAAGGGTTCAAAATATAATTTTAAAAATCCTTTATTTTCATAAATTACCTTTGGTAAAGGTAAAAGGGAAAAAATAAATATAAAAAATAAATGAAGAATTTGGTCTCCTAAAAAATAAAAAAAATTTTCTCCCTCCCTTTTTTTTGTCAAATATATTTTAAATTGATCTTGAAAAAGATGAAGAAGGGCTAAAAAAAAGCAACAAAAAAATACTAAAGGATTTAATGTATAGGGAATTGATAAGAGAAGAAGAAAAATTAAAAGAATAATTGAATGTAATAAAACACCTTCAATTTTTTTTGTTTTTGTTTCAAAAAGTTTATCGGTTTGAAATGGATAATCAACAAGAAAATGGGCTAAAAGGAAATGGGAAAAGAAAAAATTATTCATTTTCCTCTTTTACAATCCATACCCTTAAATTTGCTTCAACTTCTGGATGAAGTTTTAATGGAATTTCATAAAAACCTGGTTCTTTTAAAGGTCTTTCCATTTTTAAACTTCCTTTTTCAACATCAAAACCTTTTTTATTGAGTTCCTCAATTATATCCTTTGAAGTTATTGCCCCATAAGTTTTTTCTTTCCCTTTAAGATAAAATGTTAATGAAATTTTTTCTATTTTATTTTTAATTTCCTCTGCTTCCTTTTTCCTTTTTTCTTCCCTTTTCTTTTTTAAATCTTCCATCATTTCAAATTCTTTAATTGTTGAAGGGGTTGCCTCTTTTGCAAATCCTTTTGGTATAAGGTAATTCCTTGCATATCCATCCCTAACCGTTACAATATCACCTTTTTTACCAAGATTTTCAACATCTTTAAGTAAAATAATCTTCATTATAAATAATAAATTTCAACAAAAGGTAAAAGTGCCATTTCCCTTGCTCTTTTTATTGCTTTTGCAAGTTTTCTTTGATGATATGCGCAAAGTCCTGTCTGCATTCTTGAAAGTATTTTACCCCTCGGAGTTATAAACCTTCTTAAAGTTTCAACATCCTTATAATCTATAATCCCTACATTTTTTTTACAAAATTCACATTTTGCCATTTTATACCCCTTTTAAAAAGGCAAATCTTCTCCTTCTTCCTCTATAATACCTTCCTCCTCAGGAATTCCCTCAGGTATCTCTTCAGTTCTTTTTTCAAGAAATTGAACCCTAAAACCAATTATTTCTATTAAGTTTTTCTTTTGCCCATCTTGTGTTTCCCAACTTCTATAATTTAATCTTCCTTCTAAAAGAACAGGAGAACCTTTTGACAAATTTTTATGACATCTTTCCGCAAGTTCCCCAAAAGTTTTTATATCTATATAAAGTGTGTCTTCTTTCCAGGCACCTGTAACTGCATCCTTATAAACTCTTGAAGATGCAATTCTAAATTTTGTTACAGGAGTCCCTTTTGAAGTAAAGTTCATCTGGGGGTCATCTGTTAATCTACCAGAAATTAAAACATAATTAACTCTTGGAATTCTTAAATCAGCCATTTTAAACTCTCCTTTTTTTAAAAGATTTTACATTCTCCTCTCTTAATATCATAATTCTATAAATCTCACTCATAAGTCTTGCTTCTTTTTTTATTTCTCCCGGAACATCTTGAGGGGCTGAAAACCTTAAAATAAAATAATGCCCCTCATTCTTTTTCCTTATTGGATATGCAAATTTTCTTATTCCCCAATCTATTCTTTCATTTATCTTTCCTTCTTTTTCCTTTATAATATTTTCAATCTTTTCTATAACTTTATTTTTATTTTCCTCTGGAATTTCAGCATCAACAATCATCATCATCTCATAATTTCTCATGTTTCCTCCTAAGAAAATTTAAATTCAATAATATCTCTATCCTTAATTATATAGTCCTTTCCTTCTATTCTCAAAAGACCTTTTTCTCTTAAAATATTCCATGAGGGATATTTTAAAAAATTTCCTATATCAACAACCTCTGCCTTAATAAACCCTTTTTTAATATCAGAATGAACTTTACCAGCAGCATCATATGCTTTTGTTCCCATTTTTATCACAAATCCTGAAACAATTTCATTTTTAACAGTATAAAAAATAATATATCCAAGTTTTTTAAAGGCTTCCCACAAAATATCTTGAGGACTGTAATTCCCTTCATTTTTGAGTAGTTTTTCAATTTCCTCTTTCTCTTCCATTTCTTCAATCTCTTCATAAATTTTTATAGGGCAAGGATATACTTTAAAGGGAAATAAATTTAACCATTTTAAATAATTCTTATTTCCATCAGTATTTAAAACAACTATTCTTTCCTTTGTTGATAATAATTCAAATTCATCATCAAAAACTTTTTCTCCTTTTTCAATTTTCTCTTTTATTTCAAGAAGTTTTTTATATTTTTCAACACCTTCCTTTGTTTTATCCTTTGACAATTTGCTTTCAATTTTCTCAATTCTTTGAAGGTCTGAAAGATACAGCTCTGAAACAAGTATTTCATATTCCTTTAAAGGATTTATTTCTGGAATTGCTGATGGAATATCAGGATTTTCAAAACATCTTAAAATAAATATTAAAACTTCACATTCTCTTATATAAGAAAGGAATTCATTACCAAGACCTTCCCCTTTTGATGCACCTTCTATTATTCCTGCAACATCAACTATTTCAACCATTGGATTTCTTATTTCTTTTGCATTTATTTTTTCAGATATTTCTATAATAAATGGGTCAAAAAGAATTGCTTTTCCAACATTTTTACCTTTTGTTGTAAAAGGATAAGGTGCCACCTCTTTCCCTGCTTTTGTTAAAATATTAAAAAAAGTGGTCTTCCCTACATTTGGGAAGCCCACAATTCCTATTTTTTCCATTAATAAGTTTTAGATTATAAAGAAAAATCCTAAAAAAGTCAAAATGTATAATTAATTATATTTCTTCTTTATGATGCTTTATTACTTTCCCTTTAACCATAAATATAACATCCTCACATAAATTTGTTGAAAGGTCTGCTATTCTTTCAATACTTCTCGCAATTCTCATTAAATGAAAAGACCTTTCTATTGTTGATGGATCTTGCATCATATATGTAATGAGTTCTCTATAAACCTGATTTGTTAAAGAATCTACTAAATCATCCCTTATACATACATCCTTTGCGAGTTCAACTTTTCTTTCTACAAAAGAAGTTATACTATCCTTTAACATTTGAATTGCAATTTCTGCCATTCTTGGTATATCAATTAATGGCTTAACCGGTGGACGCTCAATTAAAAAAAGAGCACTTTCAGAAATATTGACTGCTTCATCACCCATTCTTTCTAAATCATTGTTGATTTTTAATATCATAAGGGCAGTTCTTAAATATTCTGCCTCTGGATGATAAAGAGCAATAAATTTTATAACCATTTCATCTATTTCAATTTCCATATCATTTACTTTTTTTTCTTCCTCTTCAATAACCTCATCTAAAATTTCTTTATTTCTTTCTAATAATCCTTTTATACTTTTTTCTATCATCTTTTCTACAACTAAAGCCATTTCAATTATTTTTTCTTTTAATTTGTTAATTTTTTCCTCAACAATCATTTTACCTCCTAATTATCCAAATTTTCCTAATAAATAATTTTCAGTCCTTGGATCAGATGGAACTGTAAATATTTTCTCAGTTTTATCAAATTCAATAACTTCTCCTAAAAATAAAAAGGCAGTATAATCAGATATTCTTGATGCCTGCTGAAGATTATGAGTAACAATAATAACAGTATAATTTTCTTTCAAATTCAAAATGAGCTCTTCAATCTTTGCTGCTGAAATTGGGTCTAATGCAGATGTTGGTTCATCCATTAATAATATTTCTGGCTTAAGAGCAATTGCTCTTGCAATACATAATCTTTGTTGTTGACCACCCGATAAAAAATTACCTTTTTTGCGAAGTGTATCCTTAACCTCGTCCCATAAACCAACCCTTTTTAATGTCTCTTCAACTATTCTTTCCTCTTCTTTTTTTGAAAGTTTTATTCCATTTAGACGATAACCTGCAAGAACATTTTCATAAATACTCATTGTAGGAAATGGATTTGGTCTTTGAAATACCATTCCAATTTTTCTTCTTACTATCATCGGTTCCATTTCATAAATGTTTTCTTCATTTAAAAAAATTTTTCCTTCTACTCTTCCTCCAGGTGAAATTTCATGTAATCTGTTTATGCATCTTAAAAGGGTTGTTTTACCACATCCAGATGGTCCCATAATTGCTGTTACTTTATTTTTTGGTATTTTTAGATTGATGTTTTTAAGGACTTGATTTTCAAAATAATAGGCATTTAAATTTTCAATTCTTAAAATTTCACTTTCCATCTTTTAACAACCCATTTAGAGAAAAAATTTAAAATAAAGACGATCAAAATCAAAATAAAAGAAGCTGCCCATGCCTTTTGATGCCATTCAGGAAAAGGACTTTTTGCGTAGTTATAAATTAAATGGGGAAGGGCTTCAACAGGTTTAAATATGTTTAAATTAATATATGGATTTCCAAAGGCAGTAAAAAGTAAAGGGGCAGTTTCACCAGCAATTCTTGATATTCCAATAAGAATCCCTGTAACAATTCCACTTAATCCGGAGGGTAAAATAACAAATAAAAGAGTTTTATAATAGGAAACACCAAGAGATAAAGATGCTTCTTTTAAACTTTGTGGAATTAAACTCAAGGTTTCTTCAGTTGATTTTATAATTACTGGAAGCATCATTATAGAAAGAGCAACACCACCTGAAAAAGCAGAGAAATGTTTCATCGGTCTTACAATCCATAAATAAGCAACAATTCCAAGCACAATTGAAGGGACGCCTTGTAAAATATCTATAAGAAGAGATAAAATTTTTGCTAAATTTTTATCCTTATTTTCTGAAAGGTAAATACCAACTAAAATTCCAACTGGTATTGACAAAAAAGAAGAAATTAAAATTAAAATAAATGTTCCTACAATTGCATTTGCTATTCCTCCACCTTTTTCTCCAACTGGCTTTGGAAGATTGAAAAGAAAATTAAAATTTAAGGAAGATATCCCATTTTTTATTAAATAAAAAAGGATTAAGAATAATGGTAAAGTTGAAAAGAAGGATAAGAAAATTATTGTAATTTTAAATAATCTGTCTTTTATAATTCTTTTAAAATTTTTTTTCATTTTACAATATATTTTTTCACAATAAATCTTCCAATAAAATTAATTATAAAAGTAACCAAAAATAAAAACAGTCCAATTTCAATTAAAGCAGAAAGATATAATGTGGTTGTTGCTTCTGTAAATTCATTTGCTATTACCGAAGCCATTGTATTACCGGGAGAAAAAATATTTTTAGGAATAATATTTGCATTTCCAATTACCATTGTAACAGCCATCGTTTCTCCCAATGCCCTTCCAAGAGAAAGAATTATACCTGATAAAATTCCAGAACTTGCATATGGAATTATAATTTTTTTAATTACTTCATATCTTGTAGCCCCAAGAGAATATCCTGCTTCTTTAATTTCTAAAGGAACAAGCTCTATTACCTCCCTTCCAATGGATGCAGCATAAGGAATTATCATAATAGATAAAATTATGGAAGCAGTGAATATCCCTACTCCATAAGGGGTAATTCCAAGTTTAATTTCTAACCTTCTTATTATAGGCACAAGAAAAAATAATCCCCAAAATCCATAAATTATTGAAGGAATCCCTGCAAGAAGGTCTAAAAGGGTTTTTAAAATTGAAGATAATTTCCCTTCTTTATAATATTCACCGAGAAAAATTGAAATGGAAATTGAAAAGGGAATTGAAATTATAAGTGCTAAAAAAGAGGTTAAAAGGGTTCCAATAAGAAATGGAAGAGCGCCAAACTTATTAAATACAGGATCCCATTCTTTCCCATAAAAAAATTTAATCCCAAATTGTTTTAACGAAGGATAAGAATTTAAAAAAAGGGATAAAAAAATTAAAAGAATTAAAAAAATTATTGAAAGAGCAGAAAGAAGAAGAATTTTTTTAAAGGCAATTTCAAAAAATAAAATTCTTTTTAATTTTTTAATTTTTATTTTAAAAGTGTTTTTCCTTTATAGGTTATTGATTTTATTATTTTTTCTGCCTTTAAAACTGCTTCAGGCGGTAAGGGTGAATAAAACAAAGGTTTTGTATACTCTTGACCTTCATGTATCATCCACCATAAAAGATTTACAAGTGCTTCTGCCCTATCTTTCTTTCTTCCATCATAACTTTGTTCTTTATAAACTAAAATATAAGTAAATCCACTAATTGGATAACCATCCTCTGCATCAGTATCAGTTATAGAAATTCTTATATCAGGTGGTAGCTCTATTTTAGCAGCATTAGAAACAGTTTCAATAGAAGGTTTTATAAATTTCCCTTTTTTATTTTTAATCAAACCGATTGGTAAATCATTTTGTAAGGCATAAATAAGTTCAATATATCCTATACTTCCCGGCATTTGTTTAACAACCCCTGAAACTCCTTCATTACCTTTGCCTCCAATTCCAACAGGCCAATTTACAGAAGTCCCTCTACCAACTTTTTCCTTCCATTCATTACTTACTTTTGAAAGGTAATCAGTAAAAATAAATGTCGTTCCACTTCCATCAGACCTATGAACAACAATTATTTCCATATCAGGGAGTTTAATAAAAGGATTAACTTCTAATATTTTTTTATCATTCCATTTTTTAATTTTCCCAAGAAATATATCTGAAATAATTTCAGGAGTAAATTTAATTTCTGGGTTACCAGGTAAATTGTAGGTTAAAACAACTGCTCCAAGACAAATCGGTATATGAAGAATTTCTGCTGGTGCATTTTTAAGCTCCTCATCACTCATAAACGCATCAGAAGCTCCAAAATCAACAGTTTTATTTAAAAGCTGCCTTATTCCTCCACCAGAACCTATTGACTGATAATTTATCTTTATTCCTTTTGTTTTATAATAAATATCAAACATTTTTGTATATAAGGGATAGGGGAAAGTCGCACCTGCTCCAATAAGTTCTATATTTTGAGAAAATAAAAAAGAAGGGATTAAAAGGAAAATCAGAGAGATTAAATTACTCATATTTTTCATGTTGCCTCCTTACAAAAATTGGATTTTTATTTTAAATTATATTATAAGGGATTTTAAATATTTAAAGCAAGTTGGAAATTTCAAAAATATTACCTTATAATTTTAAAATGAAAGAAATTTTATATTTCATTTTCACTTCTTATTTAAAATTTAATTTATGGAATGGAATAGAAGTTTTTCTTAAAGAAGAAAGAACATATCCCCTTGCAAGTTTTATGGTAATTGTTCATTCTGGAAGTTTATATGAAAACCCTGAAGAACTTGGATTAACACATTTTCTTGAGCACATGTTATTTGATGGAACAAAAAATTTTAAAAGGGAAAAACTAAATGAGGAATTCTCAAATAGTGGAATATATGTAAATGCCTTTACACGAGAAGATTATACTGCCTTCTTTTTTACTTCCCCATCAAGTGAAATGGAAAAAGGAATATATCTTTTGTCAGAAATGCTTTTTGAATCAAATTTCCCCGATGAGGAATTTGAAAAGGAAAAAAATGTTGTTATTGAAGAATTTTATATGGAAAGTAAAAGGGAAGAAAACCTTCATGATTTTGATGCAATGAAATATTTATTTTCAGGAACCCCATATTCAAATCCTACAATTGGATACGAAGAAACAATAAAAAATTTAACTAAGGAAAAACTTATGAATTTCTGGAAAAAACATTATGATCCATCAAATATGACAATAATAGCAATTGGTGATTTTGAAACAGAAAATATTATGGAAATTATAAAATTGTATTTTGGTAAATTTCCACCAAGGCAAAAAAGAGAAGAAATTTATTTTGAAAATATTAAATATAAAGGAAAAGAAATTTTTAAAAAAAGAACAAATTTTTTAAAAAATTATATTACAATTGGATTTAATGCCCCTTTGTTAAAGGAAAAGAATTCTGAATATTTTTTGATTTTTAATAAAATTTTGAATTCAGAAAAAATAAAGGAAAAATTTAAAAATAAATTTAAAGGTATTGAGGAAATGAGTTTTGATTATTTTGCAAGAAAGGGGATATCAGTTTTTCTTTTAAAGATAATATATGAAGAAAATGGATTGGAGGATAAAATTTTTGAAGAAATAGATAAATTTTTAAAAGAAATTTTAAGAGATTTAAAGGAAAAGGATTTTGAAAGTGCAAAAAATTCTTTAATTTATGAAAGGATTTTTAATGAAGAAAATTATACATATGCACTCATATTTAAAAGTTATTATATTCCATTTGGTGGTCCTTTTTTTGAAGAAAATCTTTTTGAAAGGATAAGAAGGGCAAAATTTAAGGAATTTAAAAGATTTTTTGAAAATTATAATTTTGAGGAAAGAAGAGGATTTGCAAGCATAAAAAAAGAAGAAAAGGAAAAGGAAAAATTTATGGAATATAAAATTGAAAGGAAAATATTAAATGGAAACAAAATAATTTTTAAATATGAGCCAGAATCAAAAATACTTGCAATTCATTTTTTGATAAAAAATAGAAATTTGATTGAGAAAAAAAACGGATTATCAGAAATTTTATCAAGAATAATATTTAAAAATTTAAGTGAGATTGAAGGATTGGGAGCAAGAATAAAAACTCATGATGATCCATATCTTACATTTGATGATTATTATCATAGAAGAGATTTTTTATATATAAGATTTGAAGTTCCGAAGGAAAATTGTTTTAAGGCATTGAAAATTTTAAAGGGGAAATTAGAAAATTTAAAATTTGATGAAAAGGATCTTGAAAATTTTAAAAGTGAAGTTATTTCAATTTTAAAAAGGCAAGAAAAGGATCCCTATTATTTATCCGATAAAATTTTATTTGAAAACATTTTTGAAGGCAAAAATTTGTCAAAACCAATTCTTGGGAACGAAGAGGAAATAAATAAAATAGAAATTGATGAAATTAAAGAAAGTTATAAAAAACTTTTTTCAAAAGGAAATCTTGTTATAGGAATAGTTTCACCTTTTCCGTTTGAAAGAATAGAAAATTATTTAAATATTGGATTGGATGAAAAAATTGAAGAAGAAACTTTAAAAGTAGAAAATAAATCCTTTATGAAAATAATAAATCTTGATTCAAAACAAACATATATAAGAATTGCAAGAATTATACCGGATTTAAATAATGAGGAAAATAAAATTTTAAAGACCATTTGCTTAATAATTTCAAAAAAATTACAGGAAAATATAAGGGAAAAAATGGGTGCTTCTTATAGACTTGGAGCAAATTTATCCGATTATCCTAATTTTTCAATGTTTGAGATTGAAATAGGAACTTCTCCTTTAAAATGGAAAGAAGTTCTTAAAAAAACTTTTGAAATAATTGATGAAATTAAGGAAAATCCACCAAATAAAGAGGAGATTGAAAAAATTCTTTTATCGTTTTATGGAAGAAATTTGAGATTTCATCAATCAAAAATTAATCAAGCATATTTTATGAGTTTTTATGAATATTTGGGAGCAGGTTATGAATATGATTTGAAAATTTTTGAAATTTTAAAAAATGTAAATTATGATAAATTACCTTATGTAATTGAAAATTATTTAAAAAAAGAAGATTTCGGAATTGTAATTGTAGGAGCAAAGGAGGAATGATGAAAAAATTTAAAGAAAAAAATTTTAATCTTTATGGGCTTTATCCTACTATTCCATGCATAGTCCTTGTAAAATTTCATAACAAAATAAATGGACTTTCAATAGCATGGCATACATTACTTTCTGGAGCTCCTCCCCTTTATGGAATATGTATTTCTCCAAAAAGATATTCTTATGAAATGATAAAGGAAGCAAAAGAATTTACTGTTAATTTTATACCTTTTGAAAAAAGTTTTTTATTAGCAGTTTTTGGAAGAATAAGTGGGAGAGAAATGGATAAGATAAAAGTTTTTAATGTTGAATTATTTGAAAGCAAGATTATAAAAACACCAATTTTAAAAGATTCATTTATCTCTTATGAATGTATATTGAGGAATGAATTTGAAACAGGAGACCATTTTTTATTTGTTGGGGAAATTGTTGGGTCATGGGAAGATGAAAATTTTTTTGAAGAAGGATTACCAAATTTAAAGGTGTATGAACCTTGTTTTTATCTTGGAAAAGATATTTATGCAAAAGCAAAATTTGGTTTTTTAAAACAAAAAATTTCAAGAGAAGAAATAGATAAAATTTTAAAATTTAAAAATAGAATTTGACTTAAATTCTTTTTTTCCTTTATATTTTTTGTGATTAATTAATTTTTTCCTACTTTAAGAGATGAAAGAGATTTTATTTTTAAATCAACAATTTAAAAAGATGATAAAAAATTTAAATGTGGATAATTTTATAGAAGCAAAAGGAAATCCTTTAAAATCAATAAAAAAAGATATATGTGGATTGTGGATAAATATGTGGATAAAAAGGAGCTAGTGATGAAAGACAAAAATTTATGGGAAAAAATTCTTGAAGAAATAAAAGGAACAATAGATAAAAAAATTTTTAAAGGATGGTTTGAAAACACAAGAGAACTGGAACTCCTTGAAGACAGATTAATAGTAGAAGTACCCAATGCCATTACTGGTAGTATGATAGAAAGTATTTATTCAAACCAAATAAAAAATGCATTAAAAAAATTGGGATATGAAAATTTAAGAGTTATATTTACCCCAAGAAAAGTAGAGGAAAAAACAAAAGAAGAAAAAGTTAAAAAAATTATAATAGGTAAAGGAGAAATAAGGGGACTTTCATCAAGATACAGGTTTGAAAATTTTGTTGTTGGAAAAAGTAATGAAGTTGCATATGCTGCTTCAAGGGCAGTTGCAGAAAATATAGGAACTGTCTATAATCCCTTATTTATTTATGGTGGGACAGGTCTTGGAAAAACACACCTCCTTCATGCAATAGGAAATTCTTTATCCTCAAAAAATCAAAATTTAAATATAATATATACATCTGCAGAAAATGTAATGAATGAAATGGTTGAAGCACTTTCTTCACAAAAGATGTCGGAATTTAGAAAAAAATATAGAAAAGTTGATGTTCTTTTAATTGATGACATCCATTTCCTTCAAGGTAAACTTACTTTACAGGAAGAACTATTTCATACCTTTAACTCTCTTTATGATTCAAAAAAACAAATTGTCATAACATCTGATAGACCACCATGGGAAATAAGGAATGTTGAGGAAAGGCTTGTTTCCCGGTTTATAGGGGGACTTGTTGTTGATATAAAACCACCTGATTTTGAAACAAGGATTGCAATTTTGAAATTAAAGGCAAAAGAAGAAGACATTAAAATCTCTGATGAGATCTTAAATTTTATTGCTTCAAAAATTAAAAAAAATGTAAGAGAACTTGAAAGCTGTGTAAGAAGAATAAAGGCTTTTATAAATTGTTATAAGAAAGAAGTTGATATTGAAACTGTTAAGGAAATTTTAAAGGATTATTTAGATGCTGCAAAGGAAAGTGAACCTGAAAAAATAATAGAGATAGTTGCTGAATTTTTTAATCTTACAAAAGAAGACATTTTAAATGAAAAGAGAACAAAAAATGTTGCCCTTGCAAGACAGATAGTGATGTATTTTCTAAGACATCATTTAAATTTACCATTAAAACAAATAGGAAAGATATTGGGTGGAAAGGATCATTCAACAGTAATTCATGGAATAGAAAAAATTGAAGAATTGATTGAAAAGGATGAAAGTTTTAAGGAAAATGTTGTGGAAATTGAGAGGAAATTGAGGTGGATTTAAATTTAAAAAAGTTTTCCACATTTTTTATAAAATTTTTCAACATTGAAATTTTTAGAATAGATAATGGAATTTTTAGTTATCCACTCATTATAATAATACTAATAAATAAAAATATTTATTTAGAAGGAGTATAAATAATGAAATTTTATGTGGAAAAAGATATTTTTGAGGAAAATGTTAAAAATATTCAAGTTTCCCTTCCTTCAAGAACGACTCTTCCAATTCTTGAAAATATTTTGATTGAGGTAAAAGGAAATAAAATATACCTTTCATCTACAGACCTTGAACTTTCATCAAAAATAAGTTTTGAAGCAAAAATTGAAGAAGAAGGAATAGCAACCTTAGATGGCAAGGGATTAAATAAATTACTCACAAATCTTCCAAATGAAATTATAGAATGCTCTCTTTCAGGTGGAGATTTTATAATTAGATGGTCAAAAGGTGAATATAAATTTAGAACAATGGATCCTGAAGATTTTCCAAAAATTGAAAAGTTTGAAAGTGATGTGTTTTTTGAAATAGATGCAAACACTTTGCTTAAAGGAATTAAAAAGGTAAGTTTTTGTGTAGGGAAAAATGACCCAAGAGCATATTTAAATGGAATATTGTTTGAATTTAAAAATGATAGATTGAATCTTGTTGCTTCAGATGCCCATAAGCTTGGTCTTTTCTCATTTGTTTATGAAAGTAAAATTTCTGAAAGGATAATTGTTAATCCAAAAATTGAAGATTTTGTGGAATCAAGGAAGGGTGAAAAAATAAAAATTTTTATAAAGGAAAACAATTTATGTATAGATTTTAAAAATGGATTTTATTTAATAAGATTGATTGATGAAACATATCCTCAATATCAGGATGTGATTCCAAAGGATCCACCAAATGTTTTAGAGGGTAATAGAAAAGATTTCCTTGACACATTAAAAAGGTTAATTCCATTTACAGCATCTCCAAATTTCCCTATAAAGATAAGTTTATCAAAAGAAAATGTAATATTTAGTGCACAATCTCCTGAGTTTGGAGAAGCAAGGGAAGAAGTTCCAGCAGAATATACAGGAAAGACAATGGAAATAGGTTTTAATGCAAAATATCTTCAAGAAATAATAAAAGAAATTGATGAAGAAACATGTGTTTTAAAATTTACAGAACCTGAAAGGGCAGCAGTCATAAAAGGTTATCAAAGTGAAGATTTCTTATTCTTGCTTATGCCTATCAGGTTATAAAGAACTCATAAATGGGAATATAATGTCAATCCTTTTAAACTTATTTTCTTCAAAACAATAATAAGCACATATTTCAAAAAGAAAATTTTCAAGACTCCCTTTTAAAATTTTTTCTTCTTTTGAATAAAACCAATTTATTATCTTTTCCTTTAAATAATTTATTGCAACTATTAAATATACATTTCCAGGTTTCATATCACCAATATCGTCTCCTGAAGGAAAAGGTCTTGCAGGGTCAGCACCTATTTGGGTATGGGAATGGAAATCTCCAACAACTTCATATTCCATTCCAATCGATTTTAGAAGTTTTTCAATCCTTTTTATTCTTTTTGCAACAGGTTCAACATGATAAGGCGTTCTTCTTGCAGATTGAATTATCTGGGCATCGTGGGCTATTATAACCCTTTCTGTTTTATATCCAAGTAAAAGACCAAAACATTCCTGATGGAATACTTCTGCACTTCCTAAAATAATTTCTAAAAAAGCAGGTTCCTTTAAAATTAATTTTTCTGGTATTTTCACCTTATAATTATAAACTATGGAATATGAAAGATTAGAAAGATGTGAGAAACTTAAAAGGGGTATTTTATTAAAGGAGTTTATAAGTTCTTTTTGTGAAAACAACTGTTTTTATTGTGCTTTTAGAAAGGATAGGGATTTTAAAAGAGAATTTATATCTCCTTCAAAACTTGCAGAAAATTTTTTTGAAAAATATAAAAGGGGTATTGCAACTGGAATATTCATTTCATCTGGAATTATAAAAAATCCTGATGAAACTCAATATTTAATAAATAAAACAGGAATCATTTTAAGAAAAAAATACTCTTATAAAGGTTATATTCATTTAAAAATAATGCCAGATGCTGATTATGAAGCAATAAAAGAAGCAATAATTTATGCTGATAGGGTTTCTGTAAATTTTGAGGCACCAAAAGAAATCCATTTAAAAAACATTTCAAACGATAAGGATTTTAAAAAATTGTTTAATACTTTAATAAAGATTAAAAAAGCATATTTTGAATTAAAACAAAAATATAATAAAATTTTGCCATATGGAATATGCACTCAATTTGTTTTCTCACCATTAAATGAAAAGGATATTGATTATCTTGAATTTACAGAATTTTTATATAAAAAATTAAAAATTAATATGGTTTATTTTTCAAGATTTATCCCAATAAAAGATACTCCTTTTGAAAATTTAAAAGAAGTCAATATTTTGAGAGAAAAAAGAATATATCAGGCTTCTTTTTTGATAAGGGATTATGGATTTTCATTAAAGGATTTAATTTTTGAAGAAGGAAATTTAAGAATTGATAAGGATCCAAAAATTCTTTATGCTGAAAAAAATAAACATATTTATCCAGTTGATATTAAAAGGGCAAGTTATGAAGATTTATTAAAAGTTCCAGGAATAGGACCAAAAGCTGCAAAAAAAATTTTAAAATATAGAAAGGAAATAAATAGAGACAATATTTCATTTTTTATAAAAAATTTAAAAAGGGCATCACCTTATATAACAATTGATGGGAAAAGATTAAAAGAAGATATATTCAATCTTTAATTTTTTCAAATTCGATTACCATTCCATCAAAACTTGCAATACAATTTACTCCAGTATTTTTTGAAATTGAGGTTGCAAGTTTCTCTGGATCCGCTTTTATAATTCTCATTCCAAAATGTGTTAATATAATTTTTTTTGGATTTAAAAAATTTACGATTTTTTCCATTTCAACATAGCTTAAATGGTCAACACCTTCTTTTGGTTCATACAAAACCATATGAATTATAAAGTTTTGTGAACCCTTATAAAATTCAAAAAGTTTTTCAGAAAAAAGTGTATCTGTTATAAATGATAAAGAATATTGTGGCAATTTAAAACCAACACATTTAACATCACGATGAATATGGTAGGGTGAAATATGAAATTCAATTCCGTTTATTTCAATAATTTCTTCTGGTTTTAAAATATGTATTTCTTCCAAACTATTTCTTAAATAAGAGAAAATTATTGGTTCAGGTGATAATGCATCTTCTGGTAAAAACAATTTACCTTTCTTTTTAAATCCCCCTTCTGTTATTGCCTCAACAATAACATTCAACGAAGCAGAATGGTCAAGGTCCTTATGGGTTATAAAAATGCTATCAATTTTTGAAACATTTATTTTCCTTTTTATAATTTCATAAAGAGCACAAGGTCCTGGGTCAACATAAATGTATCTCGTGTTATTTTCAATTAAATAACCTGCTGCCTTCCTAATTCCTTTAAATACTACAAAACGCCCACCACCTGTCCCAAGAAATATCCATCTTATCTTCTCCACTTTTCCCCCATTTTTAAGTTTTAATTATAAAGATTATAAAAGAAAAAAATTAAATTGTTTTTTAAATGGGATTTTTATGTTGGGCTTTGTTGTTTTTTATTTCAATAGAGTGTTGGATTAAATATATAAACATATTCCCCCATTTTAAATTTTATAAAGGGCAAGAAGGATCTGATTCAAGATGAGTGTTATATATTTTAAATATTCTTGAAAGGCAACCAAAACAAATTTCAAAATATTCGCAGTTTCCACATTTTCCTTTTCGCATCTCTTTATTTTTAAATTCCTTTAATAATTTACTATTTAAAATTTCTTGCCATATTTCTTTTAAACTTTTTTCCGTCACATTTCCCAAGGAAATTTCAGATGGTGAAAACATACAGTAATTTACTTCGCCGTTTGCTTGTATATAAATTGTTTTTCCTGCAACACAACCTTTATGTTCAGAAACCGTTACTCCGCTTTCCCTTTTTTCTATATTTTCATAGAGCCAAAGGAAGGGTTCATCATAATAAGTGTAAATATTATATTTTGAAGAATATTCAAAAATCTCTTTTATGGCTTCTTTTTGCTCTTCTTTTGATAAGGAATTTTCCTTATAATATTCATAATTTTTTGAGGGTTTAAGAGGTATAAAAATTAAAAAAATTGGCTTTTGAAAAGAGTTTAATATTTCAAAAAATTCTTTTATTTTCCCTAAATTTTTTTTAGAAAGAATAGCTGTAACACCATGAAGAATTTTTTCACGAGAGCAAATTTCCATATTTTCCATTACTTTTTTAAAATCACCTCCTTTTATCTCTTTATAGGTTTTTTCATCAGGTCCATCAAAACTAAAAAGAACCCTTACATTAAATTCTTTTAAAATATCAATGTCAATTTCAATATTTCCATTTGTGATAATGTATATTTTACATTTACTCAAAACCTTTAAAATTTCTTTTAAATCTTTTCTAAGAAAAGGTTCGCCTCCTTCTAAAATTATCCAATCAGGTTTTAAAGAAATTATTTCATGGGAAAGCTTTAATGCTTCCTCTGTAGAAAGTTCATTTTTTGAAAGTCCGGTGCAAAATTCACAATTTAAATTACATTTATTTGTTATTGCCCAATCTATAAAATAAGGTCTTGTCATATTTTATACCAAATGAAATCTAAAATCGTACCAGTTGCTTTATCTATTTCCATATGTTTTAAAAGTTTTTCATATTTTTCTCCTAAAAGTGCTAATCCAATCATTGCTTCTCCTTGAGCAGCCTCTTTACTTTTTTCTGAAAGCTTTGGAATTTTTCTAACTTCAAATCCTTCTTTTAAAAGCATTTTACTTACAGGTTCAAATATGTTATTATATCTTGTGAGTCTTCCAGAAAGATATATAATATTAGAAGAGGAGAATTTTGAAGTTAAAATTGCCGCCTTTAAAATTCCTTCAAGAAATGCTTTAAAGGGCTTTTCATAAACATCCTCTTTAAAATTTTCTGGAGCCATTGGCTTTCCTTCTGCAAGATAACTTGCTCCTCCTTCAAATAAAATTTTCTTATCAAATTTCCCCAAAAGATAAGCAAGTTCACCATCCATTGCACCACTATTTAAAAAGGCAATTCCAGGGAAATTTGTCCCTCCTATTCCATCAACTATTTTTCCTTTAAAAATTGAGAAGGCAGCATTATATCCATAACCAAGTTCTATTAAAGAAAAATTTGCATTTTCATAATTTAAATTTTCTATACGAGAATGCATTTCAACAGCCAAAAAACATATTGCGAGCTTATCTGCTGTTCCCAAATCTATTTTGTTATATTTTCTATATATAGGAATAGTTGGAAGGTGTATACATCCTGGAATAAATATCATTTCTATTTTCCCTTTTAATGCTTCAAATACCTTTTTCATCCCATCTAAAACAGGAATTGATTCGCCTTCTTTTACAAGAGTCAAAAGGAATTTATCTTCTTCTTTTAATTCAGAGAGTTTTTTAAAGGGAAGTCCATAACCAGAAGGAGCAATAATTATATCTGGTTTTAAAGATAAAATTTTTTCTACAAGGGTATATGGTTTATTTGCAATGATTTCACTTGGAATACTATCTTCAAAAAGAATTTCTTCATTAGAATTTAAAAGAAATAAATCAAAACTTTTAGTGCCTGGATCTATTCCAAGAGAGGTTTTAATTGTTTTATCTTTTTTAACTCCCCGGGCAGGACTCGAACCTGCAGCCTACGGGTTAACAGCCCGCCGCTCTACCCATTGAGCTACCGGGGAATGAAAATAAAATTATAAAGGAAAAATATTTTGAATTTCAAGTTTTCTTTTCTTCTTCTAACCCCATTTTTTTCTTTATTTCAATTTCAATCTCCTTTGCTATGTCTTTGTTTTCCTCAAGAAATTTTCTTGCATTATCCCTTCCCTGTCCAATTTGTTTACCTTTGTATGAATACCATGTCCCTGCTCTTTCAATTATTCCCAAATCAAGCCCCATATCTATTATTTCACCTTCCTTTGATATTCCTTTTCCAAAAAGAATGTCAAATTCTGTTTCTTTAAAAGGTGGAGCAAGTTTATTTTTTACAACTTTTACTTTAACCCTGCTACCAATATTTTCTTCACCCACTTTAATTGTTGACAATTTTCTTATATCAAGTCTTACAGATGCATGGAATTTTAAAGCAAGTCCACCAGGTGTTGTTTCAGGAGAACCAAATAGAACACCTATTTTATGCCTTACTTGATTTACAAATATTGCGCATGTTCCTGATTTTGCAAGAACACCTGCAAGCTTTCTCATTGCCTGTGACATAAGTCTTGCCTGAAGACCTATATGTGTATCACCCATTTCCCCTTCAATCTCTGCTTTTGGAACAAGCGCAGCAACTGAATCAACAACAACTATATCAATTCCACCACTTCTTACTAAACTTTCTGCAATTTCAAGTGCTTGTTCACCTGTATCAGGCTGTGAAATATAAAGTTCATTTATATTTACACCAAGTTTTTCAGCATAATTTGGGTCAAGTGCATGCTCTGCATCTATAAAAAGTGCAGTTCCACCTTCTTTTTGAACTTCTGCAATTGCATGTAGAGCAAGTGTTGTTTTCCCACATCCTTCAAGCCCAAATATTTCAATTATTCTCCCTCTTGGATATCCACCAACACCAAGTGCAATATCAAGTCCTAATGAACCTGTTGGTATTACAGGTATTTTTTCAACCTTTGCCTCTCCAAGTTTCATTACACTTCCCTTTCCATATTGCTTTTCTATTTGCTTTAAGGCAGTTTCTATTGCTTTTCTTTTATCTTCTTTCATTTTCCCTCCTCAAATTTTTTAAATAAGAGTGAGCAATTATGCCCACCAAAACCAAAAGAGTTTGACAATGCATATTTTATATTTATTTTTCTTGCCCCTTCTTTAACATAATCAAGATCACATTCAGGGTCAGGATTTGTTAAATTTCTTGTTGGATGTATTATTCCATTATAAATGCTTAAAATGGTTACTGCTGCTTCAAGAGCACCTGCTGCACCAAGAAGATGCCCTACAAGAGACTTTGTTGCATTAACAGGGACTTTATATGCTCTTTCACCTAAAAGTCTTTTTATTGCAAGTGTTTCTGCAACATCTCCTCTCGGCGTTGCTGTTCCATGAGAATTTATATAATCTATTTGATCAGGAGAAATTTCTGCATCCTCTAATGCCTTTTTCATTGCAAAATAAGCACCTTCACCATCAACACATGGTGCTGTTATATGATATGCATCTGCACTTGCACCATATCCAACAATTTCAGCATATATTTTTGCTCCCCTTTTAATTGCTGAATCAAGTTCTTCAAGAACTAAAACTGCAGAACCTTCTCCCATAACAAATCCATCCCTTTCTTTATCAAAGGGTCTTGATGCCTTATCAGGTTCATCATTCCTTGTTGAAAGTGCTTTCATATTTGCAAAACCAGCAACACCAAGTGGTGTTATAGGTGCTTCTGCTCCTCCAACTATCATACAATCAGCATCCCCCCTTTGTATTATTTTAAATGCTTCACCAATTGAATGGGCAGAAGAAGCACACGCAGATACAATCCCATAATTTGGTCCTTTAAATCCATATTTTATTGAAATTACACCAGATGCAATATCAGGAATCATCATAGGAACCAAAAATGGAGATACCTTATCATATCCTTTTTTAAGAGCAATTTCTTTTTCATTTTCAAGTGTTTCAATCCCACCTATCCCTGATGATATTATAACACCAATCCTATATGGGTCATATATGTTTTTTTCTAAAAGTTTTGAATCAGAAATTGCTTCATCAGTTGCCCATAATGCATAAATTGTATATCTGTCATTCCTTTTTATTTCTTTTTTGTCAAGTTTTTCAGAAGGGTCAAAATTTTTTATTTCACCAGCAATTCTTACAGGAAAAGAGGATGCATCAAATCTTTCTATATGAGATATTCCATTTTTACCTTCAATAAAGTTTTTGAAGTTTTCTTCTTTATTTTTTCCAAGGGAAGTTAGGATTCCTATTCCTGTTATTACAACCCTTCTCTTTTTCATTTCTTTAATTTACTTTCAATATATTTTACTGCATCCTGAACAGTTCTTATTTTTTCTGCATCGGTATCAGGAACTTCTATCCCAAATCTTTCTTCTATTTTCATTATTAATTCAACAACATCAAGGGAGTCTGCTCCAAGGTCTTCCTGAAATCTTGCATCAGGTGTTACCTGTTCAGGTGTTACATCAAGCTCTTCCACAATAATTTCTTTTAATGTTTCAAATACATCCATTTTTACCTCCTTTAAATTTTTTCTATATTTTCTTTAAGCCATTCTAATGTTATTGATTTAGGTCTTTCTATTGGAAATCCAAGTGCTCTATCCCATACTATCTGTGCTAAAATTCCAAATGCTCTTGATATTCCAAAAAATACTGTGTAAAATGGAAATTCTTTTATTCCATAATGATATAAAAGACAGCCGGAATGGGCATCAACATTTGGATATGGATTTGCAACCTTTCCTGTTTCCTTTAATATATTAGGAACAACTTTATAAACAATGTCAACAATTTTAAATATTTCATCATCAGGTGTATATTTTAAAGCAAAATCCCTAAAAGCAAGATATCTTGGGTCAACATCCCTTAAAACAGCATGACCAAATCCTGGAATTACTTCTCCTTTTGCAAGTGTTTCTCTTGCAAATTCTTCAACTTCCTTTTCCCCTATTTTTCCTTTATATTTCTTTTTCATTTTTAAAAGCCATGCCATTGTATCCATGTTTGCTCTTCCATGAAGTGGACCTGCAAGCCCATTCATTGCTGCTGAAAATGAATAATAGACATCTGAAAGTGCTGATGCAACAAGATGTCCTGTATGTGCTGATACATTTCCTCCTTCATGGTCAGCATGTAAAAAAAGATATAATCTTAAAAGTTCATAAACCTCTTCATTATCATATCCCATCATGTGTGCTAAATTTGCAGAAAAATCAAGTTTCTTTTCTGGTTCTTTCATTTTTCCATCCTTATACAATCTTCTATATATATAGGCAGCAAGAGGAGGCAATTTTGCAATTAATTCAATTGAATCATCAAGTGTTGCTTCCCAATATCCTTCTTTTGTTAATTTCCCTTCATCGTATAATTTTGCAAATTTTGATAAATCCCTTAAAGCAAGTATTCCAATTGAAAATAAAGCCATTGGATGGGAAGTTTTTGGCATTGCCTTTATTACCTTTATAACATGTTCAGGAAGTTTCATTCTTTTATTTATTTCTTTTTGAATTTCTTTAACATCTTCCATTGTTGGTATTTCACCTGTTAAAAGTAAGTAAAAAAGACCTTCTGGAAGTGGTTCATCTTTAACTTTTGGCAATTTTTCCCTTAATTCCTGTAAGTTATATCCTCTATAGAAGATCCCTTTGATAGGGTCTACATAAGAACCTTCCCATATCATGCATTTAACACCTCTCATTCCTCTAAATATCTGTTCAACCGTTACCTGTGATACAACCTTGTCCTTATATTTTTCAAGTATTTCTTTAATTTCCTCTTTTCTTTTTTCTATTTTTTCCCTTAGGACTTCTTTTAATTTCATTTTTCCTCCTTTAAATTGAAAATTTTAAAAAATTTCTTTTAACTTTTATACACACTTTCCCTTCTTCAATTTTGTATATCTCACCATCAAGATGAAAATTATAAGGTTTTTTAATTTCAATTTCAAAAAAGGTTTCAAAATTTTTATAAATGGAATAGGACTCATAAATGTGTTTTCCGGAAATTGCCTTTGGTAATTCCTTTAATATTTTAAATTTTGATAAATCTTTTATTATTGAAAAATCAATTTTTCCATCAAAGGGATTTGCAAAGGGAGTTAATTTAAATCCTCCTCCTATATATTTTCCATTACCAAATGCAATCAATGTTATTTTTCCCTCATATTCAAAATTTTCTGCCTTTATTTTAACATGTATTGGTTTAAAATTTTTTAATACAATAAGTAAAGATATTAGATATCTTAAAATTCCCTTAAAAATCCTTAATTCTTCTGATTTTACAGCAGTTTCTGAATCTATTCCAAAACCGCATCCATTTAAAAAAAATATTTTTTTGTTTTCATTTTCAAGAATTCCAGCATCCACATATTTTCCTTCCCCAAAAAATGCCCTTTTCATATATTCTTTAAAATTCAATTTTTTATCATATAAACCCCTTATAAAATCATTTCCAGAACCAGCTGGTATCATTCCAATTATTCTATCTATTCTTTTTTCAATTTGAATTGAATTGTTTAATGTTCCATCACCTCCAACAAATACAATCCTTTCATATTTTTCAAGAAATTCATAAAATTTCTCTTTTCCTTTTTCTTTATCTTCTGTTATTACAATTTCATATTTTAATTTTTTTTCATCAAGATAATTTTTAATATAAGGCAATTTTTTAATACTCATTCCATTTCCTGCATAAGGATTTACTATTATCCCAATCATAAAACCATAATTAAAACTGTTCTTATAATTGTAAAAATCCATATAAAAGGAATTGCAATTATCTTTTCAAAAAAATTTTTATAAATTGAAAAATACTTTGATGCCCCCCTTCCCCAATCAAGATATTTCCTTGATAATATAAATTTTGTTTTTAAACTGCTTTCCCCTCTTTTATGATAAAAAACTATTTCAGGATAAAAAAATGCATAAATTTTTTCTTTTTTTGCCCTTTCCATAAATTCAACATCTGTAAAATAAATGAAAAATTTTTCATCAAATCCTTTTAATTTTTCAAAAAATTCTCTTTCAATAAAAATTGCTGAAAACATTGGTTGAGGAACAAATTGCTCTTTATCATAATCAATTTTTTTCTTCCATAAAAAAGGGAAAATAAAATTTTTTAAACAAGGGAATTCCCTTACAGAATCTTCTGGAACTTTGTCATCCCTTAAAATTAAAGGAGCAACTATTTTATATTTTTTAACTAATTCCTTCAATTTATCAATTTCAAATTTTAAAGGAAATGAATCAGGATTTAAAAAAAGGAGTATTTTACCTTTTGAAAATTTAAATCCAATGTTGTTTGCCCTTGAAAAACCAACATTCTTTTTTAAAAAAATTTTTTTAATATTTTTTTCCACTTTAAGAATTTGTTTTGTTCCATCAAAAGAATTGTTATCAACAATTATTATTTCGCCATCTTTTATCTTTTTAACCTCCTTTAAAAATTTTTTTAAAACATTTTTACTGTTATATGTGACAGTTATTATTGAAATTTCAGATTCCTTTAATGTATTCATATATTATTTCAGCACATTTCTTCCATGTAATACCATTTAATTTTACCTTAATTTTTTCCCTTTTTAAATTTTCAATTATATTTAAGCTATTTTCAATTTCTTCAATCCCTATATAAAAACCTTTATTTCTTTCCTTTAAAATTTTTTCAAGATAAATTCCTTTTGGACCAATACATAAAATTGGAATTTCATATCCCAAATATTCAAAAAATCTACTTGGTATTGTATATTCACCTATTTTATCAAATGAAATCAAAAACAAATCAGATTCCTTTAAATAATTCCTTAATTTTTTATAAGGTAAAAAACCATGGAATTTTATTGTTTTTTTTATATCAACAGGTAAATTTTCTGGTAATATTCCTGCATAATGAATTTCAACATCTTTTAAATTTTTTAATATACTAACAAATTTTATAAATGAATTTAAAGAATTTTTTAGGGTTCCTGTATAAAAAATGACGAAATTTTTATTTTCTTTTTTCTTATAAAAATTTTCTTCATGTCCATGCTCAGCAACTATTCCGTTTAATTTAAATTTTTCTTTTAAACTTTCATAAGAATAAACAATCCCATCACATTTTCTTAAAATTTCCATCAATTTTTCATCCATCCTTTTATTTTTTGATAACCATTCATCTCTTAATTCTATTATAAGTTTTGAGTTTAAAAATTTTTTTAATTTATATCCAAGAATTATAGTTGAAGGGGGAGGTGATGAAACATATATTAAATCAACATTTTTAAAATTTTCCTTTATATAAATTTCTGAAAAAAATCTCCATAAAAATTTTGAATCAATAAAAATTTTTGAATTTCTCTCCTCTTTAATCTTTCCTCCAAATAAAAGACCTATTGGGTCAGGTATCCTTATAACTTTTAAATCTTTTACTTCTTCTAAAAGTGTTTCATCATACACCCAGTGTTTTGTTTTTGAAGAAATTATTGTGAAATCCATTTTTTCCTTTAAATATTTTGAAATCATACAAGCCCTTATACTTCCTGACATACCATGAGGGGGGAAATAGTAAAATATGAAAACTGGGTTAAAATGTTTCACGTGAAACATTTATTATTTCTATCTGAGCTCCGATTTTTTTCAATTTTTCATGAAAATTTTTATATCCTCTTTTTATATGTTCAATACCTTCAACTGTGCTTTCTCCTTCTGCTGCAAGTGCTGCAATTACAAGAGCAGCACCTGCTCTTATATCAGGTGCAATAAGGTCTGCTCCCTCAAGTTTTTCAACCCCTTCAATTATGCATGTTCCTTTAAAGGCTTTTATATTTGCTCCCATTCTCATAAGTTCTCCTACATATCCAAACCTTTCAGAATATACACCTTCAATAACAATTGATGTTCCCTTTGCAATTGATAGCATTGAAACAAATTGTGGTTGAAGGTCTGTTGGAAATTCAGGATAAGGACCTGTTTCTATTTTTAATGGTAATATCTCCTCATCACTTTTCAAATATATTTCATCCTTTTTGATTTCAATTTCTGCTCCTGATTCCTTTAACTTTTCAATAACATTTTCAAGGAATTTATAAACTTTCCCTTTTATCTTAATTTTTCCACCTGTAATTCTACCAGCAACAAGGAATGTTCCTGCTTCAATTCTATCCTCAATTATTTTATATTTTAAGGGCGGATTTAATTCCTTAACACCTTCAATTTCAACAATATCTTCCCCCTCACCTTTTATTTTTGAACCACATTTTTTTAAAAAATTTAAAAGGTCAACCGTTTCAGGTTCTTTTGATGAATTAATTATAACCATTTTACCTTTTGAAAGAGCTCCTGCCATTGCAAGGTGGCATGTTGCCCCAACTGATTTTTGATCAAAATAAATTTCACATCCCTTTAACTTTTTACATTTTGCTATTATAAATCCTTTATCTATTTCTATTTCTGCTCCCATTTTGTGAAGACCTTCAAGATGATAATTTATTGGTCTTGGACCAAAACTACATCCTCCAGGAAATGCAACTTTTGCTTTTCCAAATCTTGCAAGTAAAGGTCCTAAAACATATATTGAAGCCCTCATTTTTCTAACTGCCTCATAAGGTGCTTCCCATGAATTTATTTTTGATGGGTCAATTTCAATTTTATCCTCCCCTATTTTTTTAATGTTTGCTCCAAGCGCTTCAAGTAATGATAGCATCGTATTCACATCTTCAATATCAGGAACATTTTCAATAATTATTTTATCATTTAAAAGAATTGTAGCCGCTAAAATTGGAAGTGCTGCATTTTTTGCTCCCTCTATTTTAACTTCACCCTTTAATTTTTTTCCTCCTTTTATTAAATATTTTATTCCCATATTGCTATTGGTAATTTCTTTATAAATTTCCCTTTCCCATTTTTATCCTTCATTTCTACATAAATTATGTAAAGTCCACCTTTTCTTTCTTTCATAATTTCCGACAAATTAAAAACTCTTTTTGATGAAATTATATAATTTTCAAATATTTTTTCTTTTAATCTTCCTTTTGAATCAAATAAATATATTTTAATTTCAGTTAAATTATAAGGTGGATTTATAAAAATTTTCAAATCGTTTTTTGAAGAAAATATTTTGCCTGATAAAAAAACATATTCTTTTTCAGAAAAATTTTTTTGAAAAATTGAGTTTTCCTTTCCAGGTGTTGCCCCATCAGGGCTTATTGATGAACCCCATGAAAACCTTTCATCTGATGGAAAATCAATTCCTTTTCTTTCAAGAGAAATTTCTTTCCCACCCCCCCATTTACTTTCATAAGGAACAGAATCAATTATGTTTCCAATATGGTCATAAATATAAACAATATCTTTTAAATTGTCCAAAGAATAAAATTTGTTAAAAGGAGAAAGACATTTAAATCTACCAAATTTTTGATAAAGGTATAATGTATCTTCCATTTTTTTAATTATAACAAGATAACTTTCAGGCTCAATTTTAAAATTTCCCCATCTTTTTATATTTTTACTTTTGTCAGATATCCCAAAATTTGAAATATCAATTGTATCAGAAAGGGGATTGTATATTTCAACCCATTCATAATCTGAATTATACATTATTTCTGTTATAAATAATGGTTTTGTTGATATAAAAACATTAAAATTTAAAAAATTGTTTGATGTATCATAATCCATATCCCCTTTTCCATAAACAAATCCCTTATATAATCCTCTTTTCAATGGATTTATTTCAAACCTAACAATTCCAGAATCATTTCTAATTAATTTCCCAGGAAAATATGATGAATCTTTATAAAAATCATTTATTTTTAAATAAATTCTTATATTTTTTAAAGTATCAAATCCATTGTTAAAAAATTTAACAAATATTTCAAAAATTTTATTTTCTTCTGGAAAGGGTGGGTTTATTATTATGCTTTTTGAATTTATAAGTAAATCTGGAAAAAATTTTATAGAATTTTCCCTTCCGCAAGTTGAACCGGATGGATCCTGACAAAAACCCCAATTCCAGAATTCATCAGGTCCTTCAAGGTTAATTCTTTCACACGAAATGCCATCAGGTGGAGAAAGGGGGAGGGAATCATCAGGATTAAATGGTGTTCCATAAGTTGATACTGTATCACCATTAGGTGAAATTAATGCTAATGGGTCATTATTTGAAAGTCCATCACCTATTGTAGTATTTCCAACTGTTAAAACTATAACTCCATCTAAATTATATGGTCTCACATAATTTCCATCTCCTTCTTGAAGATATTCAGGGTCTAAAATTACTGCAAATTTTTTTGGAGGAATTTTTGTTGTATTTATTATACAGTTTGGATAATATAAGAGTATTGAATCGTTTGTCCAGGGAACTATATTATCAGTTGCATCAAAATCAGTTATTTTATAACCATTTAAATCAATTTCGTATTCGGAATTGTTATATATTTCAACAAATTCATTTCTATCACCTGGTGTCCCAGGGCTTTGAGAATCAGAGCCTTTAACATTTGACATAACTTCTGATATAACTGGTAAAGAGATTAAAAATAGTATTATCATTTGCTTTTAAAAAATAAAAATAAAGATAAAATTAAAAGAAAAAACAAACTAAAAAATGGAGATGGAGAAAGAAAAGGGAAAATAAGAGAGGGTATTTTTAAATTTGAAACAATTAATAATGCTATAAATATTCCAGAAAGTGCATCACCTGCAACAAGCCCAGATGATAAAAGAACTCCCTTTTCCTTTTTTTTAATAAAATTTGAAATTATACCTCCTATTCCAATTGTAGTTGATAAACTTAAAGGAAGATAAAGTCCAACTGCAAATGGAAGGGAAGGTATTCCAAGAAGTTCAACCACTATTCCTATTCCAATTCCTGAAATTATAAGTTCCCATGGCATTTTAGCTTCAAAAGTTCCTTGAACAACAAGTTTCATAAGAGTTGCCTGAGGTGCTGAAAGCACTTCTGAACCTATTTTATATGCTTTATTTAATAAAAATATTGTCCATCCTATAAAAATTGCAGAAAATAAAACCCCTAAGAATTCTCCTATTTGTTGAAATTTTGGGGTTGCATTTACTAAAAATCCTGTTTTTAAATCCTGTGATGTATCACCTGCAATTGCTGCTGAAATGCAAACAATTGCCCCAACCGTTAATGCTGCGATTATTCCCCTTTCATCTTTAAATCCAATTTTTAATAAAATTATGCTTATTAGAAGAAGTGTTGCAATTGTCATTCCTGAAATGGGATTTGAAGAAGAACCAACTATTCCAACTATTCTTGAAGAAACTATAACAAATAAAAGGGAAAATAAAATTATGAAAAAGCTTGAAATAAAATTTTGTTTAAAATATGGAATTAAGGAAATTAAAAGGTAAATTATGAGGATTCCAAAAAATACAAATTTTAATGGTAAATCCTTTGGTCCTGTAATACTCTTTAATGAAAATTTCCCTTTTGAAAAAATTGATACCATTGTCTTTATAAAACTTATTATTCCACCAGCGAGAACACCACCTGCCCCTATATACCTTATATATTTTGACCAAATCTCCATTGGCATCAAATCTTCTTTTAAAAAATTCTCTATTAAAGGCATAATTCCAAACCATCCAAAAATTCCTCCTGCCATAAGAAAAAAAGAGGTTTTTAAACCTAAAATAAATCCAACACCTAAAAGGCTTGGTGAATTATCAAAAGAAAACTGAAATCTTGATTTCAATTTAAAAATAAAATCAATAACATCTTTAAAAAGATGAAATCCTAATGAAAAAAATTTGTATATAAATCCTAAAATTATTCCAGTAAATACCATTTTTGCCTTTTCTCCACCTTCATCTCCTGCTTTAAGAACTTCTGCACATGCTCTTCCTTCTGGATAAGGAAGTATATCATCTTCTTCCTCTATAAACCTTTTTCTAACAAGAATCATTAAAAGAACACCAAGTGCTCCTCCTATGATTGATACCAAAAATATATAAATGATATCAACTTTAAAACCAAGCATGATTAATGCAGGAACAGTAAATATAACTCCTGCTGCAAGCGCCTCCCCTGCTGATGCAATTGTTTGAACAATATTATTTTCTAATATTCCTCCTTTTTTTAAAATTCCTCTTAAAATTGCCATTGAAATACAGGCAGCAGGTATTGATGCAGATACTGTCATTCCCATTTTAAGTCCAAGATATGCGTTTGCAGCCCCAAATATTATTGAAAGCAAAATCCCGATAATTATTGCTCTAATTGTAAATTCTTTCATTTTAAAATACTGATAAATTCAGAAACTATTTTTTCATTATTAAATTTTTCTTTAAAAAATCTTTTTTCGTTTTCAGAAATTATTTTTAAATATTCTCTTTCTTTATAAATTTCTAAAATTTTTTTTGAAAGGGAATTTTTATTAAAGATGAAACCATTTTTTTTATCCTCAATAAGCCAGGAAAATTTTTCTGATACACATAATGGAATTCCATAAAACATTGCTTCAATAACATTTCTTCCAAGAGGTTCAAATGTTTTTTCCCTCGGATGAACAAAAAGGTCTAAAGAAATATAATAATTTTTAGGATTTTTTTCCCATTCAAAAAATTTCACATATTCTTCCAGATTTAATTCTTTTACTTTTTTAATCAATCTATTTTTTTCTTCCCCTCCTTTAAAATCTTCTCCTGCAATCAAACAAAAAAAATTTTTTATTTCATTTTTTAAATCCTTTAAAGCAATAAAAAGATTTTCAATTTCCTTTTCTTCAGAAATTCTTCCAATATAACCTATTATGAATTTATCTTCTTTTAAGTTTAAAATTTTCCTTGCTTCAATTTTGCTAATATTTTCTTCTTTTAGCTCAATTATGTTGTAAATCATTTTGACATTTTTAAATCCAATATCTCTGAGCATTTTTTCAACAACAGGGGATATTGCTATTAAAACATCTGAAAATTTCCCAAAAAATTTATAATAAATTTTTTTTATTCTTGATTCAAGTGCAAATAAATCTCTTATATGCCATATAATTTTTGATTTTGTTAATTTTTTTAAAATTGGTATAAAAGGTGCTCCTTTATAATCATTTATATGGATATTTTTTATTTTCTCTTTTTTTACAATTTTTTTTATAATCAAAGAGTATTTTATAAAAATAAAAATTCTTTTTAAAATTGCATAAAAATTTATAAATTTAATCCCATTAAGTTTTTTAAATATTTTCATTGAAGAATTAAAGGGAATTGCTAATTTTTCAATTTTTGGTATTTCATAAAAATCAATTAGTTTTTTTGATGTTAATAAATATATTTTATATTTTCTTTGTGCTAAATTTTTTAATAAATTTTTTAAAGATATTTCAGCCCCTCCCTTTTCATAAGAAAGGGAAATTGAAATAATCTTTTTCATTTTTTATTTTCAAAAATTTTTTTTATTATTTCTTTTAAATTTTCCTCAGAATAATATTTTTTAACGAGGTTATATCCTTCTTTTGAAATTGATGCTGCCAGTTTTTTATCAACCAATAATCTTTCAACTGCTTCTGCAAATTCTAAGGGATTATCCCTTATCATTATATTTACTCCATCTTTAATTCCTTTTATACCTTCACATCCAATTTTTGTTGAAACAATAGGGACACCATTTGCCATTGCTTCAATTATTTTTACCCTAATACCTGTTCCAATTCTGAGTGGAACCACTAAAACATTTGTTTTTGAATATACTTCTTCTATCTTTGGGACAAATCCTTTTGTAAATATATCCTTTCCATTTGAAAGTTTTTTAATACTTTTATTCATAGATGGTCCTACAATAAATAATTTTGCATCCTTTATTTTCTGTTTAATATGTGGGAAAATTTTTTTTATAAAATAAAAAAGAGCATCTTTATTTGGAAAATAATCCATATCTCCTATAAAAAGTATATTCTTTTCATCATTTTCCACTTTTCTTATTCTAATTTCTGGATAAAAGGCAAGTTCAAAAACTTTTTTATTATTTTTCAATTTTTTTCTTTCCTCTTTTGATGTTACTATGATTCCATCAGCATTTTTTAATATTTTCCTTTCAACATTTTTTATCCTGAAAAACTCATAGAGATGTATTAATTTCAAAAATGGATTTTTTTCTTTTAAAAATGTTTTTTTATGTCTTTCAGATGTAACATCGTGTAAATCAACTATTTTTTTACAATAAGGAATATAAAAAGAATATTGAAATGTTCTTTCATGATTAAACCATACAAAATCATATTTATTTAACAAAATTTTTTCCTTTAAAATTTTTAAAAGATTTTTTGAAAAAGCAAAGCATTCTCTTAAAGATTTTTTTTGAAAATAAAATAGTATATTTTTAATTATTTCAAATTTATTCTGTTTAACATAATTAAATTCTTTCACAAAATTTTTAAATTCATCTTTATATTTTAAAAATTCTTCTCCATTTGTAAGAAAAATTAAGTCTATTTCGGCAAATTTTGAGAGCGATTTAATTCTCTGCAAGGAAATAGTTCCTCCTCCTCCTTTGTTATAATAGGGAAAATAAGGAGAAATAAAAAGTATTTTTAACATCTTATAAATTATATTGATTTTTTGAATAATAAATCAATTATTATATAAAACTTTAAAATGAAAGTAGGAATTGATGCTCGTCATCTTGTTGGGAAAAAAAGGGGGATAGGTTACTATATAAAAAATTTTGTAAAATATATGTTAAAGGAGGTTAAAGAAATTGAATTTTTTCTTTTTGCTCATGAAGAAATAAAATTAGATTTCTATGATGAAAGATTGAAAATTTTTAAACTCAAATTTCCTTTTTATTCGCAATTTTTTTCTCCTTTTTGGCTTAATTTTTATTTGCCTCTTTATTCAAAAAAGATTGATATTTTCCATTGCCCCAATTTTTTTTGTCCTTTTTTTTCAAAAAATAAAATTGTAATAACTGTTCATGATCTTGCTCCAATAAAATTTCCAGAGTTTTATCCTAAAATTTATTCTATTTATTTTAAAAATTTTTTAATACCTTCAATAAAAAAAGCAAATGCAATAATAACTCCAACTAATACCATAAAAAAAGAAGTTGAAGATTTTTTTCCTTTTTCAAAAGGTAAAGTATTTTGTGTTTACCATGGTATAGAAGAAATTTTCAAACCAGCTTATAAAAAAGATGAAAATTTAAAATATATTTTATATGTGGGAGCACTTATTAAAAGAAAAAATATAATTGGAATATTAAAGACCTTTTATATATTAAAAGAAAAATATAAAATTCCTCATTATTTATTACTTATAGGGAAAAAAGAGAATCATTCAAAAGAAATAGAAGAAGAAATTTTAAATCATCCTTATAGAAATTTTATAATTGAAAAAGGATATGTAGAAGATGAAGAACTCATAAAAATATATCAAAATGCAGATGTTTTTCTGTTTCCTTCATTTTATGAGGGCTTTGGATTACCTGTTCTTGAAGCAATGAAATGTGGGGTTCCAGTTGTGGTTTCTAAAAATGAAACCTTTATGGAGATAACAAAAGGTGAAGCAGTTTTTGTTAATCCCTTTGATTATGAAGAAATTGCATATAATGTTTATAAAGTTTTGACGGATGAGAACTTAAAGAAAAATTTAATTAAAAAAGGTTTAGCAGTTTCTTCCCTTTATAAATGGGAGAAAGCAGTAAATGAAATTTATAAAATTTATAAATTTGTTTTAAATTTCTAATTTACATAATAAAAAGTTTGTGATTAAAAGAAGCCACGCAAAAGATAAACTTTCCATATTATGATAATAGGGTATCCATATTGATTCAAAGAAATTGTGAAATAAGAAGATAATCCAAGAGGAAATTGTTCCATATGTTAAAAATTTTAAATTTTTCTCTTTTGTTTTTTTAAAAAGCTGATATAATTTTTTTGATAAGTAAAAAATAGAAAGGATTAAAAAAATTAATCCACCTATTCCAAGTTCAACCATTATATGCACATAAAGATTATGAGGTCTCCATAATCCTTGAGAATAAGGTTCAAGCCCGAAATTGCCCCACCCAATCCCAAATGGTTTTTCTAAAAAAGTTTTAATTGAATTTTTCCATAAGTTAAATCTTGCGATAGCTGCTGGATCTTCTTGAAAATTTAGCATGTAAATTATTCGGAGTTTTACTTGTGGTATAAATAAAATTAGAAATATTAAAATAATTAATAAAAATAAAACTATTTGAGAAATTTTTATCAATTCTTCTTTTTTCTTTTCTTTTAAAAGATAAAGGATAAAAAAGGTGAAAAAGCCCATTATTGCACATATGTAACCCGCTCTTGAAAGTGAAAAAATTATTGCAGGAATTGAAAAGATTATTGCTATTATTGAAAATATTTTTATATATTTTTTTACATCACAAAAAATGATTGCAAGAAAAATTGGATTTAAAAATGCCAAAATAGCAGGGAAGCTATTCATATGGGACAATATCCCCCTCACTCTTATTGCTCCCCAAAAAGAACCGGTTGGCAGTTTTGTGATTTCTTCTCCTAAAAAAACAATTTTTATCCCTTTCCATTGTAAAAATCCTACAAAGGAGTTAAAAATTGAAAATAAAGTGATAAAAAATATAAAAAGGTAAAGTTTTTTAAAATTGTCAATTTCATTTACAAGTGAAATATAATATATGGATACAAGGAAAATAAAAAGAAAAATTATATATGTATGCTTGATGCTTTTTGAAAACAAAGAGGATAAAATAATTAAAAATAAAAAGGTTAAAATAAAAGGTGCGAAAAATTCTTTTGATTTTAATTTGAAATTAATGCTTAATAATTTAAAAATATAAAAAAGGGAAAAAAAATCAATTATACTGAAAGCAAGATGAGGAGAATAATAATCATGGACAGGGAAAAACCATCTTAAAAGTAAAGTTAAAAGTAAAGGTGAAGCAATTGCAAAAGTTGAAAAAAAATTTTTTATTATAAAAGAAAAAGTTAAAAAGGAGAAGGTGATCAGAAACTTTAAACCCATTTTAATACTTTGAGTATAGATGAAGTACATAAAAAAGAAATAGATTCCTATAACCATTAAAAGGGCAATTAAATATCTTAAAAATTTTGTTTTCATAAGAAAATAATTATAAAGTAATAGGAATTGAGATTATTAAATTAAATTCTTTAAAATAAATTTATGTGGGAAAATTTAAAATTCAAAAAGGAAGAAAGCTTAAGAATTAAAACATTAAAAAGTAGTATTTTTGTTTTTTTATATAGAATTATTCAGCAGATTCTTAATATGATAAAAATAATTATTCTTGCGAGAATATTAAGCCCTAACGATTTCGGTATAATGGGAATCGGTCTTCTTGCAATTAATACAATAGATATATTTACTCAAACAGGAATATATCAAGCCCTGATACAAAAAAAGGGAGAAATTGGAGATTATTTATCTGATGCTTGGACTTTTCTTTTATTAAGAGGTCTTTTACTATCAATTTTACTTTTTTCTTTTTCTCCTCTTATTGGAAAATTTTTCAATTCAAAGGATTCTATAAATGTTTTAAAAGTTCTAAGTATTTATTTTATTTTACAATCTTCTTCTAATATAGCAGTAATTGTTCTTTTTCAAAAAGAACTTGAATTTGGAATTTTCTTTCTATATCAATTTTTTGGAATAATTTCAGATTTTTTAGTTTCAATTGTTTTGGCTTTTGTTCTAAAAAATTTTTGGGCTCTTGTTTTTGGGTATATTGCAAAAGGTTTTGTTTTAATGGTTAGCAGTTATTTTATTCATCCTTATAAACCAAAAATAAAATTAAGAAAAGAAATTCTTTTACCTCTTTTTTCTTTTGGTAAGTGGATATTTATTTCAAGTATACTTTTGTTTTTTTTAAATCAAGGAGGTGATATTTTTGTAGGCAAAATATTGGGAACATATTTTTTAGGTCTTTATCAGATGGCTTTTAGAATTTCAAATCTTCCAACGACAGAAATTACCTGGATGCTTTCGCAGGTTACATTTCCTGTTTATTCAAAAATACAAGATGAAAAAGAAAAATTGAAAATTGGTTATCTCCTTACACTTTCCTCTGTTTCTATTTTTTCTTTTTTATTTCTCTCTTTTATAATTGTTTTTGCAAAATCTTTTACTTTACTTTTTCTTGGGGAAAAATGGATTAAAATTGTTTTGCCAATGCAGGTTTTAAGTATCTTCGGGGTTTTAAGGGCTTTTAGTGCAACAACTGGCTCACTCTTTCAAGGAGTTGGAAAACCCCATCTTGCAACAAGATATCAATTTTTTAGGTTTATAATTTTAGGGTTGATTATTTATCCCTTTACAAAATATTTTGGAATTTTAGGGACTTGTTTTGCGATATTAATGAGTGCAATTTTTGTAGACCCTTTTGCCATTTTTCATGCTTTAAAAATTATAAAGGAGAAAATTGAAAATTTTTTAAATTCCATTTATATACCTTTTCTTTCCTTTCTTTTATCTTCTTTTATTTTGTTCCTTTTTCAAAAAGTTTCAATAAATAAAAACAATTTTTTCAATTTTTTTATCCAATTTTTCCTTCTTCTTTTTTCCTACTTTTTTTTCATTTTTTTATTTACTATCCTATTTAAAAATAAATATATTGATGAAATTAAAAAAATTTTTTTAAATTTTTTTAAAAAAACATGAAAATTTTACATATGCCTGATGGTTCAAAAGAAAATCCCTATCAAAAATTATTAAAGGAATTTTTAGAAAAAGAGGGTTTAGAGGTAAATATTGAAAGTGGTAGTGGTTTTTTTAAAATATTGAATGCCTTTAAAAGGTTTAAGCCTTATATTTTACATTTTCACTGGATGCATGTTTATATAGTTTCTTTATCAAAGAAAAATATAATTTTATCTTTTATAAAAGGGATTGTTTTTTTGCTTCAAATTTTTTATTTAAAATTTTTTAAAAAAATAAAAATTGTTTATACTGTTCATAATCTTTTAAATCATGAAAGAATACATTTTTTATGGGAATTTATTATAAACTTTGTTGCTATAAGATTTTTTGATGATTATATAGTTCATTGTGAAGAGGCAAAATCTTCATTTATTAAAAAATACAGGATTTCTAAAAATAGATTTTCAAGAATCCATGTTATACCTCATGGAAATTACATAAATTATTATCCTAATAATATTTCAAAATATGAAGCGAGAAAAAAACTTGGATTGGGAGAAAAGGATTTTGTTTTTTTATGCCATGGATTTATAAGGAAGTATAAAGGTGTTGAAAAAATAATTGATGCTTTTAAGGATTTAGAAATTGAAAATAAGAGGCTTTTAATTGTTGGCAAAATAATGGATATAAACGAGGAGAAAAAAATTAAGGAAAAAATAAAAAATTTAAATGGGGTTTATTTGTTTCCTTATTTTATAAAGGAACAAGATATGCAAATTTTTTATAATGCTTCAGATGTTGTTGTTTTTTCTTTTAAAGATATTTTAACTTCTGGAAGTGTGATATGTGCTATGGGTTTTAAAAAACCTTTGATCTTACCTTTTTTAGGATGTCTTAAAGAAATCCCAAAAATAAATTTTTTTTACAATCCTTCTTGTGAAAAGGAGATAAAAAAATGTATGGAAGAATCTTATAAAAATAGGGAGATTCTTGAAGAAATTGGTTTTAAAAATTATGTTTGGGTTAGTAAATTTGATTGGGAAAAGATTGCTAAGGAGGTCAAAAAAGTTTATAAAAGATGATGGAACTTAAAAGGTTTTTTATATTATATTTTAAAACTTATGAAAAGGGTATTTAGTATAATTAGAATTGTTTGTGATTTAATTTCTTTGATAATTGGTTTTATATTTGCCTATTATTTTAGATTTCATTCAGGTATTATTCGAATATTTTATTTTCCGATTCCTGAATTTAAACATTATCTTTATGCTTTTAGCATTGTATTTTTTATAGCAATTTTTATTTTTTATTTTAGAAATCTTTGGAAAATAGAAGAAAGGGGGCTTTCCTTTCTTGATGAAATTTTTGAAGTTTTTATTTCTTTATTAACGCTTGGAATAATTACAACTGGTCTTTCATTTTTTTATAGAAAAATACTTTATTCTCGCCTTGTTGTGATATTTTTCTTTTTATTTTCCTTTATTTTTATGGTTATTTTAAGGGGTATTATAAGAATTATAAGAAAAGAATTTATTAAAAGGGGATGGGGAGTTGAAAATGTTCTATTGATTGGTGAAGGAGAAATTGGAAACTGGATAAAGGAAAAAATAGAAAATGATAAATTTCTTGGTTATTCATTAAAAGGTATTTTTAAACCTGAGGAGTTTTTAAATAAAGAGATTAAAGATAAAAAATATGATTTGATATTAATTGCTCTTCCTCTTGAAAAACAACAATTTTTAAAGGATATAATTAAAAAATGTGAAGATTTTGAAATACCAATTAGGATTGTTCCTGATGTTTATGACCTTATGATTTCAGGGGCAGGTATATACCAGATTGGTGGAATGCCAGTTTTTTCTGTTAAAGAAAGTAGATTAAATTTTTTCCAATCTTTTTTAAAAAGGATATTTGATATATTTTTTTCTCTATTTGTAATAATTTTAACATCACCAATAATGCTTATTATAGCAATTTTAATTAAAATTCAGGATAAAGGTCCTGTATTTTATCTTCAAGAAAGAATAGGACAGGATGGTAAAAGATTTAAACTTATAAAATTTAGAACAATGATAATTGGGGCTGATAAAGAAGAAAAGCCAAAATTTACAACTCCTCGTGATCCAAGAGTTACAAAAATCGGAAGAATTTTAAGAAAATATTCAATTGATGAAATTCCTCAATTTTTTAATGTTTTAAAAGGTGATATGAGTGTTGTAGGTCCAAGACCAGAAAGACCTTACTTTGTTGAAAAATTTAGGAAAGAAATACCAAGATATTTTGAAAGACACAGATTTAAATCAGGAATAACAGGATGGGCACAGGTGAATGGACTTAGGGGAGATACATCAATTAGTGAAAGATTGAGATATGACCTATATTATATAAATAACTGGTCTTTTCTGTTTGATATAAAAATAATATTAAAAACGATTTTGACCTTCTTTTCTCAAAAACACGCCTATTAATCTTATGTTTTACGATGTAATAGTTATAGGTGGAGGTCATGCTGGATGTGAAGCAGCACTTGCAGCAAGCAGGATGGGTGCAAAAACTCTTTTAATAACTTTAGATTCTTCAAAAATAGCACAAATGTCCTGCAACCCATCAATAGGTGGTGTTGCAAAGGCACAGCTTGTTAAAGAAATTGATGCACTTGGTGGCGAAATGGCAAAAAATATTGATGAAACAGGTATTCAATTTAGATTGCTCAATACTAAAAAAGGTCCTGCTGTATGGTCATTGAGGGCGCAAGCGGATAGAGAACTATATAAAAAGAGGATGCAGGAAGTAATTTTTTCTCAAAAAAACCTTTATGTGTTTGAAGATGAAGTTAATGAAATAATTGCAGATAAAGAAGTTAGAGGTGTTATTTGTGAAAGAAATGGTGAAATTAAAGGAAAGGCAGTTATAGTAACAGGTGGGACATTTTTAAATGGTGTAATACATATTGGATTAATACAATTTAGAGCAGGAAGAATGGGCGAAAAACCATCAAAAAATTTATCAAATTCTTTAAGAAAACTTGGATTTAATTTGGGAAGGCTTAAAACAGGAACATCTCCAAGAATATTAAAAAGTTCAATAGATTTTAAAAAACTTGAAATACTTGAAGGAGATAATCCCCCAAGAGGTTTTTCTTTTAGAAATCCATTTTTAAATATAAAGCAGGAAGTTTGCTGGACAGCTTATACAAATCCAAAAACTCATGATGTCGTTAATAAATATAGGGAAATATGCCCTCTTTTTACAGGTCAGATAAAATCAATTGGTCCAAGATATTGTCCATCAATAGAGGCAAAAGTGTTTAATTTCCCAAATAAAGAAAGGCACCTTTTATTTATAGAACCGGATGGCAGAAATTCTGATATAATATACATTTCCGGTCTTTCTACATCTTATGGTATTGATATACAGTATAAAATTTTAAAAACAATACCAGGTTTTGAAAATGCAGAAATAATTATCCCTGGATATGCAATTGAATATGATTTTTCAGACCCAAGAGAGCTTTACCCATGGCTTGAATCAAAAAAAATAAGGGGTCTTTTTTTTGCAGGACAAATAAATGGGACAAGTGGATATGAAGAGGCAGGTGCACAGGGTATTGTTGCGGGTATAAATGCAGTATTATATCTTGATAAAAAAGAACCATTTGTTATAAAAAGAAATGAGGGTTATATTGGTGTTTTAATAGATGACCTTGTTACAAAAGGTGTTGATGAACCTTACAGAATGTTTACATCAAGGGCTGAATATAGAATTATTTTAAGACAGGATAATGCATGTGAAAGATTAATGCATTATGGATACAAATTTGGTTTAATAAAGGAAAGTGAATATAAGAAATTTTTAGAGGAAAGAAAAATTGTTGATGAGGAAATTGAAAGATTAAAAAAGGAAAGAATAAAAAAAGAAGAGGCATTAAAAATTTTAGAGGATAAATTTAAAGATAATTTGACACTTGATGAACTTCTTAAAAGACCAAATGTTAGATATGATGATTTAAAAAAAATAAATAAAGCAAAGGAAATTCCTGAACATTTAAAGGAGAAAATAGAGATAGAGATAAAGTATGAAGGTTTTATAAAAAGGCAACTCGTTGAAGCAAAACATTTTGAAAAACTTGAAAGGAAAAAAATTCCTGAAGATATTGATTATGATAAAGTTCCAAATTTATCGTATGAAGCAAGAGAAAAATTAAAAAAATATAAACCTTTAAATCTTGGACAGGCAAAAAGGATTCCAGGAATAAGAGCATCAGACATTACTTCCTTAATTTTCTATATTGAGAATTATAAAATGTAAAAGTTTTGTAAATTTTTATGTTTATAATAAAAAAATTAAGGAGGTAAAATGAAAAAATTATTATGTGTTATAACTTTTGGGATTTTAAATGCCCAGGTAATCATAACACATTCAAATTGGCCATATGGAGTTGACCAGATAGGGAATCAATGGCAATGGTATGCAAATTCTTCCCCTGTTTCTGTAAATATGGATTCAATTATAAATCAAACAAATGTATGGCATTTTGAAACAGGTCCAACTCCAGAGGTATGGACAAGCACGCTTATAGAACTTTCAGGTGCTCCTGGTAATCCACCATCTGGTTCTCAATATGCAGAAAAACAGCAAATACCAGGTCAAGGCATTACTTATATGTATGAAGCAGAAAATTCAAATGCAATGTATGTTTTTGGATTTTATAATAGTTCTTATGGTCAGATAAATTATTCTCCTTATTGGATTCCTTATAAATTTCCAATGCAACTTGGCTCTTATTGGACATCAAATTTCTCATGGGTATACTATGATGATGTTATATATGAAGAATATACAGATACAATTTTAAAGGAAGGCACAATTTATTTACCAGCACCACTTGGTGGACCATATCCCTGTCTTGTTATTCGTCAAAGATATCATGCGCATGATGATTATGGAATAATAAATGAATATAGATATATATATGAATGGGTTGTTCCTGAACTTGGTTCTGCTGTTACAATTATGAGTCAATCTCCTGAATTTAATCCCTATTTTACAATTGCTGAATATTATGTAAGGTTAAAAAATGCAACTTTAAATGAAACATATCCACCAACTTTTTCACAAACACAAATTATTCCGTTAAATTGTTATGGTCCTTTTACTATAAAAAGTAAAATAACTGATCCTTCTGGAATATGGAAGGATTCCCTTTATTATAAATTTTCATCAGGTGGATGGATAAGGGTTCCTCATGATAGCATTGTTGGTGATATATATTATTTTAAAATACCAGAAGTTACTCCCCCTGAAACAATTAACTGGTATCTTGTAGCATATGATAATTCAGTAAATCATAATAGAGGAACTGACCCACAAGGTGCTCCAGTAAATACTTATTCTTTCCATTTTATTGACCCTGTTCAAGATACTTTTCCACCACAATTTTCTCAAACAACAATTTGGCCTGACACACCATTTGCAGGTCCTTATCCAGTTAAATCTATAATTACAGATTCCGGAGGATGTGTTGATATTGCTTTACTTTATTATAGAATAGGTGGGAGTGGAAGTTATACAGCAAAACTTCCTGATTCTGTAAGACAAAATAAATATTATTTTACAATTCCATCTGTTATTCCACCAACAATTGTTGAATATTATCTTCTTGCATCTGATTATTCCTATAATGGTAATGTTGGATTTGACCCCCCAAATGCACCTGATTCTGTTTATAAATTCAATGTTATTGATAATCTCCCTCCAACATTTACAGGAACAACAGTGTGGCCTGATACTGCTTTTAATGGTCCTTATCCTGTAAAATCAATTATAAAAGATCCAGCAGGTATTGCATGGGCAAGAATTTATTTTAAAATTCAAATAAATCCATGGGATTCTTTGCCATACGATTCTGTTAAACAAGATACTTTTTATTTCCATATTCCTCCTATAACTTCACCTGGAAGTTATCTTATAAGATATTATTTAAGGGCTTCTGATAACAATAACAATATTGGAAGAGACCCTGCAACTGGATATTATCAATTTATAGCAACTTATGTTGGAATAGATGAAGGGGAAAAGATTAAGGAGTTAAGTTTTGAAATAAATAAAGAGAAAAAGGAAATAATTTTGTTTGTTCCGGAAAAAGTAAAAATTTCCTTTAAAATTTACGATGTTTTAGGAAGGGTTAGAGAAAATCTTTTTGAAGGAGAAATAGAAAGAGGAATATATACTTTTAAATTAAAAATTGAAAAGGGTGTGTATTTTATAATTCTTAAGTCAAAAATTAAAAATATGAAAGAAAAAATTTTGATACTCAAATGAAAAATTTAACATTCCTATTTTTTATATATTTCCAATATGTTCCAATCAAAATGAATTTTGAAAGCCCTTTTGTAGAAAATCAAATTCTGATTAAGTTTAAAAGGGAAATTGAAAAAAGTGAATTAAACAATTTTTTTAAAAGAAACAATTTAAAACCAATAAGAAAAAATGTTTATGGAAATTTTTGGACCTGTTTTTTTGAAGGGGATTTAAAAAATGTTTTGGAAAAAATCAAAAAAGAAAAGGATGTTTTATATGTTCAGCCAAATGTAAAATTTTATATTCTTGGAAATCTAAAATGGATTCCAAATGACCCATATCTTTCTTATCAATGGCATTTTCCAAAAATAAGATTATTTGATGCATGGGATATAGAACAAGGTGGGAAAGAGGAAATAGTTGTTGGTGTTCTTGATACAGGATGTGCTTATGAGGACTTTCCTGTTCCTATTTATGAAAAAGAAGAAATTCATCCTGCGTGTTCCCTTTATAAAAAAGCACCTGATTTTAATTTAGCAAATTTTATTCCAGGTTATGATTTTGTTCATAATGACTTTCATGCAAACGATGATCATGGTCATGGAACATTTGTTTCAGGAACAATAATTGAAAGCACAAATAATGGGATTGGTGTTGCAGGCATTGCTTTTAAAATTACACTTATGCCAATAAAAGTTATAAATAGTTTAGGATGGGGAGGAACTGATTGGGTTACAGAAGGTGTTTATTATGCTGTTTTGCACGGATGTAAAATAATAAATATGAGTATAGCATCATCCCTTGACCCAGGTCCAATATTTTATGAAGCAATAAGATATGCTTATGAAAATGGAGTTATAATGGTTGCAGGTGCTGGAAACAATGGTGCTAATACACCCTTTTATCCAGCAGCCTATAAAGAGGTTATAGGTGTTGGGGCAACAAATTCAGCAGATTCACTTGCTTTTTATTCAAATTATGGAGATACAATAGATGTTGTTGCTCCTGGTGGTGACCTTGTTGATAGAGACAATAATGGTTTTCCTGACCTTGTTGTTCAGCAAACAATAGGTATGAGGGAAATTGGATTTATAAAGCCAAAACCTGATACATTTTTTTATGTTGGAATGGCAGGAACATCAATGTCAACACCGCATGTTTCAGGTGTTATTGCGCTTATGCTTTCCCATCATATTCCTTCTAAAAATGTAAGAAAAATATTGAGGAATTTTTCAAAAGACTTAGGAATACCAGGTTATGATACAATTTATGGATTTGGAAGAATAGATGCATATGCTGCCTTAGGCGGAGATGATACAATTCCTCCTTCTATTTCAAATACAACAATCTGGAATGACACAAATTTTACAGGTCCTTTCCCTGTATGGTCAAAAATAAATGATTTATTTGGGATAAAAAATAAATTTTTATATTATAAAATAAATTTAGGGGAATGGCAAGAAATAACTCCTTGTGATTCAATATTTGATGAATTTGCATTTTTAATTCCACAAGTTCCAGTAAATACAATCATAAGATATTATATAAAGGCAGAAGACAATTCGGGAAATGTTTCCTATGACCCAGAAGGGGCACCAAATGTAACATATGGATTTTATGTTTATGGATTAAATATAAAAGAAAAAGAAAACAAAAATTTAAAAATTATTTTTTATGATATAGCAGGAAGAAAAATTAAAGAAATAAGAAAAAATAGAATTTATTTTATAAAATCAGATAAAATAAAAAAGATAATTACCTTTTAAGTTCTATAACAAAAAAGTTGTAACCAAGAGGTGCCCCAAATACATCTTCTATTTGTAATGTGTAGGTATGTTGTCCTGCAGGGGGTTCATCAAAAGCAACAAGTGTAGCACCCATATAACCAGATAGACCGGAATAAATATCATAATAACCACCACCAGTAGCAGTTCCCACTACAGTAGTCCCATCACGAATCACTCTTATAAACATATCTACATATCCACCAGCAGTATTTTCTTGGACATGTGCAAAAATCAAAACAACAGAATTATCTTCTCCTACCCCATGAGTTGTAATTGTTCTTGATGCAATAGAATACCAACCTGGAACACCGGGGTCAAAATTAGATTTTACTCCACTAAATCCCTGATTATAAAAATCTCCTACTAAATGAAACCTTGATAAAGGGTTGTTTGTTCCAATTCCAACATTTATGTTATTGCTTCCATCAGGTGCAACTGCATATATTTTATTATTATTGTAATCAACTTCCCATCCACTAGAAGGTTCTACCCAATTTATTTTATAATCATCTTTTTTAGAAGAGGAAAATAAAGTTATACTTGTAAATAAAAAACTTGATATAACACCACTTAAAGCACCAACAAAAACATTTTTCATTTTTCCTCCTTTTTAATTTTGAATTTAATTTTAAAATAAAAAATTTACAAAACTTTTACAAATTTTTTAAAATTTCCTCATATTTTCTTCTTATAATTTCTGCCTTTATTCTTTCTCCTTTATTTTCATATATTGAAATCAATTTTTTATAAGGAAATTCGTATAAAGGGTCAATTTTTATTATTTTTTCAAGAAAATATATTTCTTTTTCATCTTCTTTCAAATTTTCGTAAATAAAAGCAATTTTTTTTAAAGCACTTATTCTTTCCCTATTTATTTCCAAAATTATTTCATTAAAAAATTCAATGTCCTTATCCTCGTTTAAAAATTCCTTTTCAGTTTCATTTATAAAATTTTCATAATGTATTATTGCCTCTTTATAATCACCTTTTTCAAAAAATACATCTCCTTTTATCTTTTCTTCCTTTAAATAAAAATAATCTATAAAGGTATTTTTCCTTTCTATAAATCTGTAAGCATCCTTTTCCCTTTCAACAAAAAGAAACAATTTATTTTTTAAAAAGGAAAAAAGGATTGAAATCTTCTTTGAATATCTTTCATCATACTTTCCATATAAAATCTCAATTATCTTTTCTTTACTAACCCATCTATTTTTTAAAAATACAAGTATTTTTAGAAATTGCCTCAATTTTTTCCTATTTAAATAAATTTTTTCATCTTCTAAATTTATTTCAAAATTTCCAAAAAATTTTATATTTAATCTCGGTGGATTTATTTCAAAATATGACAAAATTTTTTCATCTTTAATCTTTAAAATTTCAGGTAAAAAAATTTTTCTTTCAATGCATACATCTTTTATCAAATCTTTAAATTTTTTATTTTTTATAAATTTCAAGGCAATTTCTTTATTTGAAAGAATTTTTATAATTATTTCTTTTAAAAATGGATTATTTTCAAAGAATTCAATTTCAATATCTTCAATAATTTTATAAAAAGTTTTTGCTTCTCTTAAAAAATGTCCATAAAATTCTATTGGATAATCTTTAAATTCAATAAGCAATTTCTTAGCATTTTCAATTTCATTTTTTCTTAAATGATATGCCAAAATTCCTGTTTTAAAAAGAAAACTTAAAAAAAGAAATTTTTTCTCTTCAAAAATTTTTAAAATTTTATTTTCTTCAAATTTTCCTATATAAATTTTTTCAATTAATCCTTCCCATTTCCTTATAAGTTCAATAGATTTCATTGATAAAAGCTTATTTAAGAAAAATTCAGAAAATTCAAAATTTTCTTCTTTTCTTAAAACTCTTGCTGAAAGCAAATAAAAATGGGGTTTAAGGGCTTGTGGCAATTTTTCCTCATCTATATTTGATAGCATTTCCTTTGCTTCCTTTAAATCACCTTTATCTATCTTTAAAGAAACATTTTCAATTAAAAAATAATATTTTCCTAAAAAAGATGCCTTTTTTACATCTTCTTCTATTTCCTTTAAAATTTCATAAGATTTATCAAAATTTCCCTTTATCCTCTCAACATTTGAAATAAGGCATGAAGAAATTATCATCGTATCGTATATTCCCTTTTTCTTACTTATTTCAAGACTTTCATTTGCAAATTGAATTGCTTTTTCAAATTTCCCCTTATATAAATTTAAAAATCCTTCTTCAATTAAAAGGGTTGCGTATTTCCTTTTATCCTTTAACCTTTTTGTAATATTTAAAAAATTTCTATAAGAAGATTCTGGATTTAAATAGGAATTTTCTATTTGTTTTTTAAAAATTCTAAAATTGATTGTAAATTTTTTAGGCAATGTTTTTAATCCCTTTTTTAAATAATAAACGCATTTATTTATTTCTCCATCTTCTATTAAAAGGGCAGAATAAATTGATAAAAAAATTTCTTTATAATAATTTGGTAAGGATAAAAATTTTTTTCTTAATTTTTCCATCAAATATTTGCATTTTTCATTTTCTCCAAACCTAAATAAGAGTTTTGCAAAGAGTATTTCTATTTGTGGATTTAATTCATAATTTTTATAAATTTTTTCAATTGTCTTTACATCAATACTTTGAAAAATTTCTTCAAAATTATCTCTTAAAATTCTTTCTATTTTTTTTCTTATTTTTATTTTCTTCAAAAATTTTTATTATTTCTTCACCTCTCATTAAATTTTCTATATTTACCACATAAAAGATAATGATAAGATGAGAAAAATCTTCTTTTGAAAATCCTTTCACAAAATTCACTTATCAAAAATTTTATCTTCTTCTTAATTTTTACTTTTTTTGGTCTTATCTTGCTTCCTTTAAATTTTTCTATTCTTTCCTTCATGCATTTAGGATGTTTTCCTTTAAATTTTTTTAATCCATCTACATCTTTATAAGGGTCTTCTATTTTTTTATCCCATTTTTCTCCTTTTATTTTATGAAAATAATCAAGCTTTTGAATCATCACATTTTTTTCCTTTACCCATCCATAATGATAAATGTATGCATCAAGTAAAACACATTTTAATCTTCTTATTTTTCCATTTAAATTTTTCCTAAAACTTTTTGCATTTCTATAAGAAAAAATGTATGGTAAATTTCTAACAATCCTTATTTCCTTTTCATACCATCCATATCCCTCATGATAATAATCATAATTTCCAAAAAAATGTTTATACTTTAACAAAAATCCTTCAATAAATTTTTTATCCTTAAAAAAGTATAATGCTTCTTTTATATATGGAATATATTTTTCATGTAATACCTCATCTGCTTGAAGATAAAAACAAAAATCACCTGTGCAATTCCTTAATGCAATTGTTGTATAATACCCAAATGATATTGGAAATTTAATATCTTCTTTTTTAATTTTTATTATTTTCATTTTCTCATCATAATTTTCCATTAATTTTTCATGAGTTCCATCATCTGATTCTAAAAGCAAAATAACATATTCATCAACAAGTGGTAAAAGGGAATTTATTGATTCAATAAATGGATAATCATTTTTTAAAACATTGTAAAGAAATGTAAAACCACTTATTTTCATTTTATAGAAATTCCATATTTTTTAATTTTTTCCCTTAAAGTATTTCTGTGAATACCAAGTATTTCAGATGCCCTTGAAATATTCCCATCAACCATTTTAAGTATTTTTTCTATATGGATTTTTTCAACCTCTTCCATTTTTAAGGGCTCATATCTTTCCTCTTTTAAAATAAGACCTTCAAAATTTTCTATTTTTTCACCTTTTGCAAGTATTATGGTTCTTTCAATAACATTTTCAAGTTCCCTTACATTTCCAGGCCAGGAGTAGTTTAAAAGAGAATTTAATGCCCTTTCAGATATTTCTTTTATTTCTTTCCTGTATTTTTTTGAATAAAAATCTATGAAGTATTTTGCAAGTGGAATTATATCTTCTTTCCTTTCCCTTAAAGGAGGAATGTTTATATTTATCACATTTAATCTATAAAATAAATCTTCTCTAAATTTACCTTCTTTTATTTTTTCTTCAAGGTTTTGATTTGTTGCTGCAATAAATCTAACATCAACCTCTATCCTTTCCAATCCTCCTACCCTTTCAAAACATTTATCCTGTAAAAGTCTTAAAATTTTTCCTTGAATACTTATTGGCATATCACCTATTTCATCAAGGAAAAGGGTTCCATTATCAGCCCATAAAACTTTTCCCTCTTTCCTTTTATCGGCACCTGTAAATGCCCCTTTTTCATATCCAAACAATTCTGTTTCAAGAAGTGTTTCAGGAATTGCACTACAATTTATTGGAACAAATCTTCCTTTTCTTCCACTTTCCTTATGAATAAATCTCGCAATAACTTCTTTTCCTGTTCCTGATTCTCCATATAAAAGAACTGTTGCATCTGTTTTTGCAACTTCTTTTGCAATTTCTATTATTTCCTTCATCTTTTTGCTTTTAAAAACAATTGCCCTTTCCTTTTCATAATATTCAAGTTCTTCCTTTAATCTAATATTTTCCCTTTTTAATTCATAAAATTCAATTGCCCTTTTTAAAGAACTCAAAAGATTTTCAAAATCAATTGGTTTTGTCAGATAATCAAAGGCACCTTTTTTAATTGCCTCAACAGCAGAAGGAATTGTTCCATATGCAGTTATAAATATGAATATTCCGTCACCTATTTCCTTTAATTTTTCCATCAATTCTATCCCCCCTATTTTTGGCATTTTTAAATCCATTAAAACAATATTATATCCTCTTTGATAAAGATAAATTGCGTTCCCTTCGCAAGTTGCATATTTTGATTCAAATCCTTCTCTATTTAATAAATTTGAAAGAGTTTCCGCCTGATTCTTATCATCATCAACAACAAGAATTTTATATTTCATAAAATTATTATATTAGAGGAATGATGAAAAATTTTTCAAAAAACTTAAATTTATTTTAAAATTGTTTTTATATATTAAAATGGTTTAAAATAAAAAGGGTTCAATCCCCAATATTTAAAAAAGAGGTGAAAATGAGGAGAATTATAAAAATAATAATGATAATAATGTTAACAGGAGTAACTGGGTTTATCTTTTGGCTGCGTTCTGCAGAAATTTGTGCGGGTGGATGTAGTATAACTGTTCCATGCCCCACTGGAGGTGTTTGCTATTGTGAGGTGAAAAATGTAAATAGTGCAGTATGTGAAGGAATTAAATGCACTGAGAATAGGACAGGATGTAAGGCCTACGGGTATTGTTTTCTTATACCGAAATCATTTGTTTGTTGTTGTCCTTATGAGGAACCATTAGGTTCATGGGGAGTAGGAAATCCAGTCAAATTTGAGAAAATTTTCAAAATGAAAGAAAAAGTTATAGAAATTAATTTTGAAAAAGATGCCTTTCTTCAAAACCCTGATTATGATTTCTTTTATGGTTTCAAAGATCAAAAAGAAAATTTATTTGTAGGTGTAAGTGCTGCACAGCATAAAATTTTTTTAAGTTTAAATTCTAAAGAATTTTTAAAAGAAAATGTTTATTTCTGGATCAAATACATAGCGGATAAAAAATTATTATTTTATTCAATCAAAAAGGACAGCATTTTAGAAATTCATAAATTTAATTTAAATACTCTGGAAGATAATTTTCTTACTTCTATTTATGAAGATCCGCTTCCCCTTTCTTCTCTTTTTTCTGTGACCTCTAATAAAATGGTTTTAAAAAATAAAAATAACATAGAAATTTTTGACCTCTCTGGTAAAAAATTAAAAGATTTTGTTTTTAAAATTCCTTCAAATATAGTGAAAAAATATTCATCGCAAAATGAGGGATGGTTTTTAGGAAGTACAGAAAATTACATATATGTATTTTTTAATTCTCTACCTTATGTGATAGTTTTAGACACTTCTTTAAATTTTGTTAGGGCATATGATTTTTACGAGAATGGAGAGATAGAAAAAATACTTTTTAAAATGCATAAAGAAATTCAGGAAATAAAAAAAGAGAGAGGTGAATGTGCAGGTTCCTATAGTATTTCCGAATGTTTCACTATTCCTCCTGATAAAGTAATGTGGATATTCGGAAATTCATGTTTTGTTTTTGAAAACGGTAAGTTTTCCAAAAAAATAATTTTTAAATGTTCTTTAGGTGAAGAAAAAATTGATATAGTTCCATTTTCTATATTTGAAATTTCTGATGGTTTGATTTTTCTAAATTTTAGCAATTTGGGATTTGCTATAATAAAAAAAGAAGAATTATAAAAAGGGGGAAAAATGAAGATTTTATTTTTTATAATAATTGGATTTTTAAATGGGGAGATTATTTATGAAAATAAAGAAGTTTTAAAAGAATTTTATCCCGCTTTGATTTTAAAAAGTGCCGCTACGGATTACAAACTTGTTGTAGATGAGGGAAAAATTTTGCTTTTTAAGAAAAACATTAACATTAAGAGATCAACCAGCGATGGATGACATGGTTTTTATTTTCTTGGATACTTATGTTTTCTTATGAGCTAACCCCTTTTACTTTATTTTATTTTGGAGCAAATATAAATACAATAAAATACCCTCATAAAATAGAAGGGCAAGATCATCAGATATTCCTTAATTTTCAATTTACTTTAAGATAAAATTTGTTCAATCACAGCAAAATAGTTTATAATTTATCTTATGAAAAAGGGGATTTCATATTTTGGGACAAGGGATTTAAGATGGGTAAAAAAGGATCTTGATGAAATAAAAAAGGGTAATTTTTCTTACATAATTCATACATTTTCAGAAGAGGATTTAAGATATTATAAGGAAAATATGAAGGAAATTGTTTATGAGTCAAAGAAAAGGGGTTTTGAAGTTTTTTTTGACCCATGGGGATTTGGGAAATTTTTTGGTGGAGAACCACCTTCTTTTTTTAACTCAGAATATCCCTTTGAATGCATAAATATAGATAATAAAAGGATAAATGTTGCATGCCCAAATTCAAAAAAATTTAAAGAAATTTTAAGGGAATGGACTGAGTTTGGAATTGAAATAGGGGTTGATGGTATTTTTATTGATGAACCAAAGATCATTAATAAAAAATGTTTTTGTAAAAATTGTAAAGGTAAGAATTTAAGGGAATCTGTAATTAAATTTTTAATATGGCTTTCAGGATTATGGAAAGAAAAAAATAAAAAGGTTTCTATTTGTCTTTTACCAAAATCTTTAAATGAAGAATTTTTAAATATTTTTTTTAAAAATAAGAATTTTGATATAATTGGAACTGACCCATATCCTATTTTGTTTAAAGATTTTGAAAAAGAAGGTAAGGAATGTGTTTATGTTTTGAAAAAATATAAGGAAAAATACAAAAAGGAAATTGAAATATGGATACAGAATTTCAAATTGAAGAAAAATGATGAAAAATACATTAAGGAATTTTATGATTTTTGTAAAAGGGAAAAAATAGATAGGGTTTCCTTTTGGGGATTTATGGGATGTTATGAAATGGGAAATTTAAGATGTGAAAGACCTTTTAAGGTATGGGAAATAGTAAAGTCCTTATAATAACATTTGGACTTACTGGATGTGGAAAAAGTTTTATTTCAAAAATTTTAAACAAAAAATTGAAAAATAGCATTTTAATACAATCGGATAAAATTAGAAAACAAATTTTTGGAATTTCACCTTATAAAAAAGTTATTGTTCCTTATGGACAAGGTATATATTCTGAAAAAATAAGTGAGGAAGTTTATGAAAAAATGATTGAAATTGCAGATGATTTTTTAAAAAATAATAAAAATGTTATAATTGATGCAAGTTTTTTAAAATTAAAATGGAGGAAAAAAGCAAAGGAACTTGCTTTTAAAAATAATGCAAAATTTTTTATAATTGCACCTTTTGCCTTGCCTCAAAAAATTAAAGAAAGGCTTTTAAAAAGGAAAAGGGATATATCTGATGGAAGATGGGAAATTTATTTAAAACAAAAAGAAAATTATGAAAGAATAAATGACAATGAGAAAAAATATACAATTTTTATTGATAATAATAAAAGTAAAAAAGAGATTTTAAAGGAAATAGATTGTTTTCTTTCTGTCCTTAAAAATGTTATTTAATGGGGTTATGAATTTGTTTTCTGCTTCCTTTAAATCAATTTCACATATTTTTAATTTTTCTTCATTTTCTTTAAAAGATAAAATTATTTCTCCTTTTGGATTTACAATCTGACTTTTCCCAGTAAATTTATATTCTTTTCCATCCCTTTTTTCAATACCTGTCCTATTTGCTGTTATTGTAAATATTCTATTTTCAATTGCCCTTACCCTCATTCCAATTTGCCCAAGACCTTTTAGAATTAAATTTGAAGGATGAGCAATTGCTAAAACACCTTTTAAAGCAAGTGTCCTTGCAGCTTCAGGAAATATCCAGTCAAAACATATTAAAATTCCAATTTTATAATTTTCAATTTTAAAAATACCATTGAGTTTTTCACCAGGTTTAAAAAATTTCTTTTCCTCATAAAAAAGATGGACCTTTCTATAAACTCCGAATTCACCATTTGGTTTTATAAAAAGAGCACTATTGTAAAGGTTATTTTTATAATTTTCAGGAAATCCAATTACATATGAGCATTTTTTTCTTCTTGAAATTTCCTTAAAAATTTTAAAAAATTTACCATCAGGAATTCTTTCACTAATTTCAAAAACTTCTTTTTTACTTTTAAAAAAATATCCTGATATTGAAAGTTCAGGCATAACTATTAAATCTGCATTTTCCTTTTCAATAAAAGAAATTATCTTTTCAATATTTTCTTCCTTTTTTAAAAGGAATGGTTTAAATTGAAGTATTCCAACATAAATTTTCATACAAGTTTGAAAAATTTTAGCATTAAATTTTATAATATTATTTTAATGGAAATCAAAAGAGAAATCTTCTGGAATATTCCAAATTTATTAAAATTTTTATTTTATTTATTTTCATTTATAAGCTTTTTAATTTTTTTATATGGTATATATCTTCATTTTAAATTCTGGAATGAAGGGAGAGGGAATTTCAAAATAGATTTTAAAAAGGGATTTAAAAATCTTATTAAATATGGAATTTTACAAATAAAAGTTTTAGATGAAAAATTTAGTGGCATAATGCATCTCTTTATATATTCAGGTTTCTTAATATTATTTCTTGGAACTTTTATTTTGACAATTCAGGAAAGAATAACTGAACCTTTTTTTAAAATTCATTTTTTAAAAAATTTTCCATTTTTATTATTTGAATTCATTATGGATTTTGCTGCCCTTTTACTCATTATAGGTGTTATAATTGCAATTGTGAGGAGATATTTTATAAAACCAAAAAGAATTACATATGAATTTGATTTCTATTTAATTTTATGGCTATTATTCTTTATAGGAATTACAGGGGTTATTACTGAATCTTTTAGAATAATTGGTGAAAAAACTCCTTTACCCTTTTTTTCATTTCTTGGTTTTTTATTTTCTCTATTTTTTAAAAATTTGGATTTATATTTAATAAAAAAATTGCATCTTATCTTATGGATAATTCATGCATTTCTTTCCCTATTTTTAATTTCTTATATTCCCTATTCCTCTTTTTCCCATATTATTTTTTCCCTTTTAAATCTTTTTTTTCAGGAAACTGAAAAAAATTATATAGAAAAAATAGATTTTGAAAAGGAGGAATTTTTTGGAGTTAATAGTTTAAAGGATTTTAAGAAAAAGGAAATTGTTGGAATTGATGCATGCATAAAATGTGGAAGATGTGAGGATGTTTGTCCAGCAAATGAAGCAAAAACGCCTTTATCTCCAAAAAGAGTTATTTTAAATTTAAAGAAACTTTATAAGGATAAAGGAATTTTTATAATTGATAATCTTATAAAAGTTGATGAAATTATGTCGTGCACAACCTGTTTAAACTGTTTTTATAAATGTCCCATTTTTGTTCCAATAGTTGATATAATAATTGATTTGAGAAGATACTTATCCCTTTCACTTGGAAAGTTGCCAAAAACACTTTCAGATATATTAAGAAATATTGAAAGGTATGGAAATCCTTATGGGGAAACTTCAGAAAGATTTTTAAAATTTAAAGATTTTCTAAATTTTGCTGATGAAAATAAGGAATACGATTTTATATTATGGATTGGATGTGTTTCTGCTTTTGAACCAAGGGCTCAAAGGGTAGTAAAAAGTTTTATTAATTTATTAAATAAGTTAAAATTAAATTATTGTGTTATAAAAGAGGAAAAATGCACAGGTGATATTGCAAGAAGGATTGGTAATGAATATTTATTTCAAAACCTTGCTTTTGAAAATATAAACAATTTAAAAAAGTATAAATTTAAAAGAATATTAACATTATGTCCTCATTGTTACCATGTTTTTAAAAATGAATATAAGGAATTTGGTTTTGATAAGGAAGTTATTCATCATACACAATTTTTAGAAGAGCTTATTTTATCCGGGAAAATTAAATTAAAAAAGAGTGATTTTGATTTTGTTTATCATGACCCCTGTTATCTTGGTAGATACAATAAAATTTTTGATTCACCAAGGAAGATAATAAAGTATATGGGGAATTTAAAGGAAACAGAAAGAAATAGGGAAAATTCCTTTTGTTGTGGTGGTGGAGGTGGTAATATGTGGTTTGAGGCAATTTCTGAGAGGAAAATAAACGATATAAGATTTTATCAACTTCTTAAAATTTCAAAAAATATTGTTACAAGTTGCCCTTATTGTCTTTTAATGTTTGATGCAGTATTAAAGTTAAAGGAAGATGAAAAAATAAATTTAAAGGATATATGTGAATATGTGGAAGAATTTTCTATTTGATTTTTTAATTTATTTGGGTATATATTTATAAAAATGCAAAAAACTTGTATAAAAGATTTAGAAAAGCTAAAAAGTATAGCAAAGGAGGTAAGAAAGGATATAATAAGAATGACAGGAAATGCAGGTTCAGGTCATCCAGGTGGTTCTTTATCTTGTGTTGAAATCCTAATTACCTTATTTTTTAAAATAATGAGGCATGACCCAAAAAACCCAAAATGGGAGGATAGGGATAGATTTATTTTAAGTAAAGGACATGCTGCTCCTGCCTTATATGCTGTTCTTGCCCAATCCGGATATATAGATAAAAAAGAACTTTTAACATTAAGAAAGATTGGTTCAAGACTTCAAGGTCATCCTGACAAAAGATTTTTAGATATTTTAGAAGTTTCAACCGGCTCCTTAGGTCAAGGACTCTCTGTCGGAGTTGGAATTGCTCTTGCAGGTAAAATTGATAAAAAAGATTATAGGGTTTATGTTTTAATAGGAGATGGTGAATCGCAAGAAGGTCAAATTTGGGAAGCGGCGATGTTTTCTTCTTTTCATAAATTGGATAATTTATGTGCGATAATGGATTATAACAAATTTCAACTTGATGGTAAAATAAGTGAAATACTTGATATAGAACCTGTTATAAAAAAATGGGAGAGTTTTGGATGGAAAGTATTTGAAGTGGATGGGCATAGTTTTGAAGAATTGATTGAAGCATTTAATGAAGCAAAAAATATAAAAGGTAAACCTCAAATAATAATTGCACATACAATCAAAGGTAAAGGTGTTTCATTTATGGAAGGTAATAATCATTTTCATGGGAGAGCACCAAACAAGGAGGAGGAAAAAAGGGCTTTAGAAGAAATAGGTGAAGACCTATGAGGGAATGGAAACTTGGTAAACCAACAAGAGAGGCTTATGGTGAAACATTATTAGAGATTGGGGAAGAAAATAAGGATGTAGTTGTTCTTGATGCTGATTTATCAAAATCAACATATACTTTTTTATTCGGAAATAAATTTCCAGATAGATTTTTCAATTTTGGAATAGCAGAGGCAAATATGGTTTCTGCTGCTGCTGGTCTTGCAACTTCTGGAAAAATACCTTTTTGCTCTTCATTTGCTTGTTTTATGATAAATAAAGCATATGAACAGATAAAAATAGGAATTGCAGGAAGTAAATTAAATGTAAAATTTGTTGCCTCTCATGCAGGTATTTGTGTTGGTGAAGATGGTTTTACACAGCAATCTGTTGAAGATATTGCATTAATGTCAACATTTCCCAATTTTGTAATTGTTGCACCTGCTGATGAATTTGCAACAAGATGGGCTGTTAAAGAATGCATTAAACATAATGGACCTGTTTATATAAGAACACAAAGACCAAAAGCACCCATAATTTATAATGAAAATACTGAATTTGTATGGGGGAAAACAAAAACTCTTGAGGATGGAGAAGATGTTACAATAATTTCATATGGAATGACCCTTCATATTGCTCTTGATGCACATGATGAACTTTTAAAAAAAGGTATTAAAGCAAAGGTTATTGATTTTTATACGATAAAACCACTTGATGAAGAAACTCTTTTAAAGGCAGCAAGGGAGACAAAAGGTATAGTTGTTATAGAAGAGCATCTTTTAAATGGTGGGCTTGGTTCAATGATTGCAAGATTTTTAGCAGAAAAAAAACCTTGTAAGGTAAGATTTATAGGTCTTAATGACACTTATGGAGAAAGTGGAACCCCCAAAGAACTTTTTGAAAAATTTGGTTTAACAGCTCAAAATATTATAAAAAAAGTAGAGGAGATAATAAAGGATGATTGAAGAGTTTTTGAAAAAAAAGGGAATAAAAGAATCTTTTGAAAGAATTTTAAATCCTTTATCTTTCATTTCTTCCCCTTTTGAGTATAAAAATTTAAAAGAAGCAATATATTTTCTTAAAGAGAAAAAAGAAAATGGAGAAAAATGTTTAATTATAGCTCATGATGATATGGATGGCATTTCTTCTTTTATCATTATTAGTACTCTTTTAAAAATTTTAGACATACCTTATGAAATTTTTATACCTTCAAAAGAAGAAGACCCCCATGGTATTTCGTATAAGGTTATTGATTTTGCCATTAAAAACAATGCAAGTTTTATTTTTTCAGTTGATTGTGGTGTATCAAGTGTTAAGGAAATTAAATATGCTCATGAAAAAGGGCTTGATGTTATTGTTCTTGATCATCATAAATATACTCATTCTTATGATGAATTCTTTTTGCTCCATCCCCAAAATGGAAATGGATTTCCTTTTCTTTCTGCTTCAAGTTTTTCTTTAATGCTTTTTTATGGATATTATCTTTTAGAGGGAAGGGATTTTGAATATTTATATGAAAATTATCCTGATGAGATAATACTTTCTGCGTGTGGCGCTATAGCAGATAGAGTTCCAATTATAGGAGATAACTTATTTATTGTAAATAAGGCAAAAGATATAATTAAAGAGAAAAGAGGAATGCTTTACCAAATTTATTATGAAACACTTGGTAAAGAACCTGACATATATAGTTTTGTTAGCACTTTTTCATCACTTTCTACAAAAGAAGGAAAATTCCTCCTCATATATCTTTTTAAGGATGAAGATTTCTCCTTAAAAAAAGAATATTTTTTAAGAATTTTAAAAGAAGAAAAATTATCTGCGAAGTATTCAAAGGAAAGCTTAAATATCGCAAAGGAATTTATTGATTTAAGAGAAGATTTTGTTTTAGTGATTGATAAAAATATAAGGTTAAAGAGCCTTGGATGGATTGCAAATGTTCTTAAAAGGAAATATATGCTCCCTTCTATTGTTATAGGTTATAGGAGTAATGGTGTATGGGTTGGTGAAGGTAGAAGTTTTCCTCCAATTTCAATTTACAATCTTTTTAACAAAATAAAAGATATATTTATAGATTTTGGAGGACATGATTATGCTGCTGGTTTTTCAATCTCTTATGAAAATTTAAAATATTTTGATAAAAAATTTGAAGATGCCATAAAAGATGAAAAACAAAGAAATATTAAGGAAATTGTTGATATTTGTATTGATGGAAAATATTTTGAAGAAATGGAAAAAATTTTAAAACTTGGCAAACAAAATTTTTATCTTTCTGTTTATATTGAAAAAGCAGATGTTTACAATTTAAGGAAAAAATTTGGGGGGGAAATTTTTGATTTACCAGAAGAAGGAATTTATGACCTTGTTTTAACAGTTGATGAAACTGGTGGAAAAATTTTCTGGAAAAGAAGACAAAATGAATGAGCACCAATTGCCATTTCCTTCCCTATCATTCCCATTTTTTCAAATGTTTTTGCTTTTATAGAAATTTTTTCGTTTGGAACCTTTAAAATTTTTGCAATATTTTTCCTAATTTTTTCCTTATAATTTCCAAGTTTTGGTTTTTCAAGAAATATAACAGAATCTATATTTCCTATTATTATATTTTTTTCTTCCATCATCTTTAAACATTTTTTCAAAAATATTTCACTTCTTACATTTTTCCATTTTGGACTTGTTGGAGGAAAATGTTCTCCAATATCACCTTCTCCAATTGCTCCAAGAATTGCATCAACAATTGAATGTATTAAAACATCACCATCAGAATGCCCTAACGCACCCTTTGAATAGGGGATATGAATTCCTCCAATATAAAGTTTTCTTCCTTCTACAAGTTTATGAATATCATAACCAAATCCAATAAGTGGGATAAATAATCCTTTCCATAAAATTTTTAAAAATTTTATATCTTGTGGATAAGTTATTTTAAAAAGGATTTGCGAGCCATTTATATATTTTGGTTTTATATTCAGTGTTTCAGTTATCATTGTCGATTCATCTGTAAATTTTTTGTTTTTTGCTTTTTTAATTGCTTCTAAAAGTATTTCTCTTTTTATTTTCTGGGGTGTTTGAATCAATTTTATTTTTTCTCTTTTTAAAACCTTATCATCATAAATACTTGTATCATAAACTTTTAAAAATGGAACAACTAAATCCCCTTCTTTTTTTAAAATTTTTTTTATAATTTCTTGTGGAACAAATGGTCTTGCGACATCATGAATTATTAATGTATCTCCTTTTGATTTTAAAACTGCATTTTTTAAAGAATCTATCCTTTCTTTCCCTCCTTCTACCACTAAAATTTTTTTATTTATTCCAAATTTTTCAATTTCTTTTTCTACTTTCTTTTTCTTCCCTTTTGGTATTGTAAGTATAATTTCATCTATTTCTTTAAAATTTGAAAATGTTTTTAAAGGGAAAAAATAAAGGGGATAATTTTCAATTTTAAAAAAAGATTTTGGAAATTTAAATCTTTTGCCAATTCCTGCTCCAAGAAGTATTAAAGAGATCATTAAATTTTTTGAAGGATATAAATCATTAAAAAAATTAGTAAAAAAGAAAGTAAATTTAATTGGAATTTTAAGCCAAATGAAAAATCAACAAGAATTAAATCAAATTTTATATCTGAAATTCCAAATTTTACAGGGAAAAGAAGAACATCCCTTGCTGCACTTTTTGGTAAAAATGTTAAAAATATTTTACCTAAAATATCTCCAAGAGCACCTGCAAGGATTACTGCAATTACATTTCTTAAGGTTAAAATTCTTTTTGCCATTTTAATATTATAAACCATTTTTGAAATTGAATTCAAAATTCTTTAAAATATAAATATGGAAGAAATTGAAAAACAAGTGGGATTTTTAAGGGAAAGGAAAGATAATTTTGAAAAAAGATTAAAGATGATTGAAAGGGAGCTTGGAAAGGATTTTGACCTTTTAACACTTATTGTAAATTTCAGAGAAATTGTTGAGAGGGATTGGCAGATTGGGAATTTTGAAGGTTATCCTTATTACACAATATGGTTTAACAATTTAATAAAACTTGTAAATGTTTTAACAAAAATTGATGCAGATGAACTTCAAATAGATGTTCCTGATGAAGATACCTTAAGAAAAGTATTGCAGGATGAAATAAGAGGTGGTTATGGATTTAGATATTTTAAAATGTATTTTCCCCAGCTTATATGGCATTCAAGATTACTTCAAATAGCCCTTGAAAAAAATATTAGAAAGAAAGGGGGAAAAATCATAGAAGAGGGTAAGGAAGGCTGAAAAATACAAGAAAGGAGCAAAAGGTAAATATTTTATTTTCCTTTTAATTTTTAAAATTATTCCAATTATACTTCCTAAAAAAGATGCAATAAAGATTGTTATTATTACATTCATAATACCATTATAAATTCCTATCATTGATAAAACAAATATATCTCCTTCACCCATAAGTTCCTTTTTTATAATTTTACCTGTTATATAAAATAAAAGGGCTAAAACTGCACCAAATATTCCACCAAAAATATAATAAAAAAATTTTTTAGAAAATAAAGATAAAAAAAATCCAATTATTATTCCGGGATAGGATAAAACATCTGGTATTAACATGTTTTCTATATCTATAAAAGAAATTGTTATCCCTAAAAAAATGAAGGAAATTGATTTTATAAGATTTAAAGAAATACCAAATTTAATATAAGAAAACAAAAATAAAATAGCCATAATTATTTCAACAATAAAATATCTAAAAGAAATTTTTTCTTTACACTTTCTACATTTTCCTCTTAAAATTATATAGCTTAAAATCGGAATATTATCATAAAATTTTATTTTTGAATTGCATTTTGGGCAAAAGGAAGATGGAAAAATTATTGAAATTCCTCTTGGTATTCTGTAAATTAACATGTTTGAAAAACTTCCAAAAATGCTTCCTAAAATAAAGAAAAAAATATAAAAAATTATTTTCACTCCTTATATGCAAGAACTCTATTTTTTCCCTTTGATTTTGCCTGATAAAGAGCAATATCTGCCTTTTTAATTAAATCTTCTCCTTTTTTTGCATCATCAGGGAAACAGGCAACCCCCCCACTTATTGTTAATTTTCCACCTGGTTGTGTATGTTCATTCGGAAATTTTGTTTTTTCTATAATATCTCTTACCATTTCCCCAAATCTTAAAGTTTGGATTTTATTTTTTCCATAAAGAAGAACAGCAAATTCTTCCCCTCCATATCTTGCAGGAATACCAATATTAGAACAAACTCTTTTTAATATTCTCCCAATCTCTTTTAAAAGGTCATCTCCTGCTGGATGTCCATGTGTATCATTATATTTTTTAAAAAAATCTATATCCATCATAAAAAGTCCAACATTTTCTTTTTCGTTTTCTGCTTTTTTTAAGTATTTTTCTAAAATTTCTAAGAAATATCTTTTATTATAAAGACCTGTAAGACCATCAGTATCAGCAAGTTTTTGTATTTCTTCCCTTAAAGTTGCCCCATAAATTGCAAAAGAACCAATATCAGCAATCATTTGTAAAGCTTCCTGTGCATATTTTAAGGCAGTCCTTTTATCTCCTATTGGATGTTCCCTTTCATCTCCATCAGGAGTAATTATTTTTTGTGTTAATGGTTTCACATTTCTTAATGCAATGACTCCAAATATTTGTTCTGCATAAATAAGTGGTGCGCAAATATCATAAGTGATTTTATAAGGATCTTTTGTTTTAAAATCTATTCCTTCTAAAAGTGCCTCATGTTCAAGTTCATCAATTACCATTGTCTTTGGTGTTTTTGCAACATATCCAATCGGTCCTATTCCAATTGGATATGAAATATTCATTTTTTCATATTTCCCCTTTTCTTTTGAAATAACTTCTTTTAAAGAAAATAATTTTCCCCCTTCTTGTGCTTCGAAGAAAAATATCTCATCTACATTTATTATATTTTTTATTCCTTCAATTATTTTTTTAGGCATTTCTTTTTTTTCAAGCTCCTTATTATTTAATACGCTTGCTGTATGCAAAATTTGATTTACTATTCTACTTCTTACAGTTATTTCAGCCATGAGCTCATCTATCCTCATTGTTTGTTCCCTTGTTATTGTTTCATATGTCAATCTCTGTGTTCTAAGCCTATTTTCCAAGCTTTTTATTTCCTTTTCAAGTTTTTTTCTTTCAAAAAGTTCTACTATAAAAAGAGAAATAAATGCTATAAATAAAATTCCTATTCCAATTAAAATTATTAAACTTTGTTCACCAAAAAATTTATCCATTTTTTAATTTAAAAACCCTTTCAAATATAAAATCAACTCTTTTTTTAATTTTTTCATCATAATCAAAAATCCTTTCAATTTCTTCTTTTTTCAAATAATTTTGAATTTCCTTATCAAGAAGGATTGCATCTTTAAAATGTATTTTTCTTTCCTTTGAAACATTCACAATTTCCATTATCTTTTCGTATGCTTTTTTCCTCTCCATTCCCTTTAATATAAGTTCATTCATAATACTTTGGGAAAATATCCTCCCTTTTGTTAATTCCAAATTTTTATTTATATTATCAGGAAAAACTTCCAAATTTTCAATTAAGTAATTTATTTTATCATACATATAACAAATTAAAATTATTGCATCCGGAAATATTATTCTTTCATTACTTGAATGAGAAATATCCCTCTCATGCCATAACGCTATATTTTCAAAAGAAGTTAAAACATATCCTCTTATAATGCGAGTAAGACCACATATCCTTTCTGAAAATATCGGATTCCTTTTATGGGGCATACTTGATGAACCCTTTTGCCCTTTTGTAAATGGCTCTGAAACTTCAAATATTTCTTCTCTTTGTAAATTTCTTATTTCAAGAGCAACTCTTTCAAGGGCTGATGCACAAAGCCCTATTACACTCATTAAAAATGCATATCTATCTCTTGGAACTATTTGTGTTGAAACTGGTTCAACCTTTAATCCAAGATTTTTTAATATATAGTCTTCAACATCTGGGTCAACATTTAAATAATTTCCAACAGAACCCGATATTTTACCATAAGAAATTTCTTCCTTTGCCTTTTCCAATCTCTTTAAATTTCTAACACCTTCTGAATAAAAACTTAAGAACTTTAAACCAAGTGTTGTTGGCTCCGCATGCATTCCATGTGTTCTTCCAATTTGAACCAAATATTTATATTTTTTTGAAAAATTTTCAAGATTTTTTAAATAAATTTTATGTCTCTCAATAATTTTTTCAACTCCTTTTTTTAAAAGATAAGAAAATGCTGTATCAACAATGTCTGATGATGTTAATCCAAAATGGAAAAACCTTTTTTCTTCCTCTTTTAAATTTTTTGTGCATGATTCAATAAAAGCAATTACATCATGTTTTAAAATTTCTTCTCTTTTTTTAATATCCTTTATATCTATTTTAATTTTTTTCTTTAAACTTTCTAATATTTTTTTATCCAAAATTCCTTTTTTTGATAATGCTTCAAGATTCAAAATTTCTATTTTAAGCCACAATTTAAATTTTTCCTTATCGGAAAAAAAATTTTTAAAATCGTTTGGTGTATACCTTTCTATCATTTTTCGCTTCTTTCAAGAATAAGCCTTTCCCTCTTTAATTTTTCTGCCTCTATAATTTTAATTATTTCATTGACTGTTTTTTCAATATCATCATTTATAACAACATAATCATAAAAAACCCATAAATCAATTTCCTTTAATGCTTCCTTAAATCTTTCAATAATTTTTTTTTCTCTTTTTTCTATTCTTCTTTTTAATTCTTCAATTGATGGAGGTAATATATATATTGAAACAGAATCACTTAATTTTTCCATTACTTTCCTTTTCCCTTGAAAATCTATATCCATTATAACAATTTTACCATTTTTTAAATTTTCAAAAACAGGTTCTTTTGGAGTTCCATAATACTCATTGTATATTTTTGCATATTCAAGGAATTTATCCTCTTTTATCATTTTTTCAAATTCTTCCTTTGTAATAAAATAATAGTCTTTCCCATCTATTTCATTTTCCCTTTTTTTCCTTGTAGTGCATGAAATTGAATAAAAAAATTCATCAATTTTTTCAACCAATTTTTTACAAATTGTTGTCTTTCCTGTTCCTGTTGGTCCAGATATTATAACACAAAACCTTTTGAAATCCCTTTTTATCATTTCAAAATTATAAAGCAAATAATATTTGTAAGTAAAATATAAATTAATTTATAATTAATTTCTATGAAAGGAACAACTGTAATAGGAATTTTAAAGGATGGAAAAGGATGCATAGGTGCAGATGGACAAGTTACAATGGGTGAGATGGTTTTAAAACATAAGGCACAGAAAATTTTTAAACTATATAAAGGACAAGTTCTTGCTGGATTTGCAGGTGCAGTTGCAGATGCATTTGCCCTTTTTGAAAATCTTGAAAGGAAACTCCAAGATGCAAAAGGGGATCTTGTAAAGGCATGTGTTAATTTTGCAAAGGAATGGAGAACTGATAAATTTTTAAGGAGATTGGAGGCAATAATGATTGTTTTAAATAAAGAAAAAATACTTATTGTTTCTGGAAATGGTGAGGTTGTTGAGCCAGAAGAAAATGTTGCTGCAATTGGCTCTGGTGGTCCATATGCTTATGCATCAGCACTTGCCCTTTTAAAACATACAAATCTTTCACCAAGAGAAATTGTTGTTGAAAGTTTAAAAATTGCAGCAAGATTATGCATTTATACAAATGAGGAATTTCAAATTCTTGAAATATGAAAGATGAATTGAGATTTGATAAATTTATTGATTTTTTAAAAAAAGGGAAAAAGGAGGAAAAAAAAGAGGAAAAAGAAATAATTTTTTATGAGGAAAAAATTGAAGAAGTTAAAACTTATGAAAAAGAAAAGGAGTATTTGTTTTTTGAAATAAATAAAGAGTTTTATGCTCTCCCTTTAAAAAATATAAAAGAGATTTATAAGGAAATTGAAATAATAACTTCTTGTGAGCTCCCTTTTTATATTATTGGATTTACAAAATTCAAAAAAAATATGATTCCAATTGTTGATATTTCAAAAATTTTAAATTTAGAAACTCCCCAAAAGAAGAATTATGTTCTTTTAGAAATAGAAGGTAAGCCACTTTTTATTTTAATAGGTGATATAAAAGGTATAATACATGAAACAAAAGAAAATACCTTTGAAGTTCCCTTTAATTTGGATAAAGAAATATTTCAAAAAATAATTTATGAAGATGATAAACTCGTAGGTTGTATAAATGTTAATTATTTTTCAAAAATAAAAAAATGATAAAAATTCTCCTTCTATCTTTTATTCAAGGAATAACAGAATTTTTGCCAATATCAAGTTCAGGTCATTTAATTCTTTTTGAAAAGATATTGGGTTATAATCCTAAGGGAATAGGGCTTGAAGTTTTTCTCCATCTTTCCACATCTTTTTCAATAATTTTTTATTTTTCAAAAAAAATTTTTAATTTTTATAAAAAATACTATAAAGAAGTTATAGTTGGAATAATTCCTGCAAGCATAATTGGTGTTTTATTTAAAAATTTTTTTGAAAAATTTTTTGAAAATCCTTCCTATTTACCTTTATTTTTTCTTTTAAATTCAATAATATTATTTTTTTCAAGGGAAAGGGGAAATAAAATTATAAAAATCAAAGAGGCAATTTTAATAGGTATTTCTCAAATTTTTGCAATTTTTCCAGGGATTTCAAGGTCTGGAATAACAATAGGAACTGCTTTAATTTCTGGATGTGATAAAAAATCTTCTTTTGAATTTTCGTTTTTAATGGGTTTACCCCTTATTTTTGGGAGTTTTTTAATTGATATTAAAGATATAAATTTAAATATTTATAACATTTTTGGATTTATATTTTGTTTTTTTGTAGGTCTTTTTTCCCTTTATTTTTTGAATAAAATTTTAAAAATTAAAAAATTCCATTATTTTTCCCTTTACACATTTTTCCTTTCAATAATTTCCTTTTTAATTTTATGAATTATAAGGAGGCAATTTCTTATCTTTATTCACTTATAAATTATGAAAGGGAAATTCCGAAAGGAGAATACGATTTTAAAAGTTATAAACAATTTTTAGAAAAGATAGGGAATCCACAAAATCATTTAAATTTTGTAATAAGTATTGTTGGAACAAAAGGTAAAGGAACAGTTTCTCATCTTTTAACATCAATCTTTTTAAGTTTAAATAAAAAAGTAGGTCTTTATACTTCACCCCATATTTTATCTTTAAGGGAAAGGATAAGGATAGGTTTTGAGAAGATTCCCGAAGAAAAAATAATAGAAGGGGTAGAATTTATAAAGGAGAAGGAAAATATTAAAAAATTAACATTTTTTGAAGCATTAACAACAATTTCATTTAAATATTTTAAAGATGAAAATACAGAAATAAATTTTTTTGAAGCAGGGCTTGGTGGAAGACTTGATTGCACAAATGCATTAAATCAAAAAATAACAATTATTACAAAAATTGATTATGACCATGAAAAAATACTTGGAGATGATATTGAAAAGATTGCATTTGAAAAGGCAAGCATAATAAAGGAAAAAAATATTGTTTTATCATGTCCTCAAAGAAAAAGAGTAAGGAAAGTTATAGAAAGGGAATGCATTAATAAAAAAGCAGATTTATATTTTTTAGGTAAGGACATTCCCTATGAAGTAAACGAAAATGATATATTTATTAAATTTAATTCAAAAAATTATAAGGTTGAAAGAATTTTAAAGGGTGATTTTAATGTTTATAATATAGCAGTTGCTTCATCTGTTCCAATTCTTTTAGGTTATGAAAATTTTTATTTTAAGGATTTTAAAATTTCAGGTAGATTTGAAATATTAAAAGAAAATCCATTAATAATAACAGATTGTGCGCATAATCCTCTTTCAATTTTTTCATTTTTAAAAAATCTAAAAAAATATTATCCTGAAAAAAAATTTTTAATAATTTTTGGAATAAATAAAGATAAAAATGTAGAAAGGATTTTAAGGATTTTTAAAAAGTTTGATTATGATTATGCAATAACAAAATCAAAAAATCCAAAAGCATTTGAAATAGAAGAATTAGAAAAAAAATTTAAAGAAAAAGGATTAGAAATATTTGATAAAGGATTGCCCTACCATCTTTTTGAAAAATATTTTAATAAAAAAGATGTATGCATAACAGGTTCCTTTTATTTGATTGAAGAAGTTTATAGATTTTTAAATATAGAACCTTTATGAAACTTAAAATACTTCAAGTTTCAGATGCCTATTATCCATTTCCAAGTGGTGTCTCAGAGCATATGCATCATTTAAGCTTATCTTTAAGAAAAAGAGGGCATGAAGTTCATATATTAACAGGAAAATATAATAATGAGAAGGAGGATTATGTTAAAAGGGTTGGTAAAGTTTACAGGTTTAAATCAAATAAAGCAGAAGTCACATTAACATTTTCCTTTAATCTTCCTTTTGAAGTTAAAAAATTTTTAAGGGAAGAAAAATTTGATGTTGTCCATACACATGGTCCTCTTGCCCCAAATTTACCTTTTCTTGCCTTACATTTTTCAAGAAGTATAAATGTTGCGACATTTCACACTGCCTTTTTTGGTTTTAATTTCTACAAATTTGCAAAATATTTTTTCAAAAATCATTTTAAAAAACTGGATGTTGCAATATGTGTTTCAAAAAAAGCATATAATGAACTTTATCCCCATTTCCCTTATAAGGAAAAATACAGAATAATACCAAATGGAATAGATACAAAAAGGTTTAATCCGGATGGTGAAAGAATTGAAAAATTTTTAAAATATGAATTTAAAATTCTTTATGTTGGAAGACTTGAAGAAAGAAAGGGTTTTCCTGTTCTTTTAAAGGCATTTGAAATGATTCATGATAAAATACCTTCAATTTTAATTGTTGTTGGAAGGGGTATCTTAGAGGAAAAATATAAAAATATGGTTCCAATCAAATTAAAAGATAAAATATTTTTTGAAGGATTTATTCCACCTCAAAAACTTCCTTCTTATTATAGAACATGTGATTTATATGTATCACCTGCACTTGGTGGAGAAACATTTGGAATAGTTTTACTTGAAGCAATGGCTTCAGGTGCTCCTTGTATTGCTTCAAATATTGAAGGTTATAATGAGGTTATAAAAAATTTTGAAAATGGAATACTGTTTGAAAAAGGTAATTATAAGGAACTTTCAGAAAAAATTCTGATGATTTATAAAAATAAAGAATTAAGAGAAAAGATAAAAGAAAATGGATTAAAATTTTCAAAAAATTTTGATTGGGATAAAATAGCAGAAAAAATAGAAAATGTTTATCTTGAATTAAAATCAAAAGAATTAATAAGATTTTAGACCTTTAAATAAAATCAAGATATTTTATCAAATGGAATTATACATTAATTTGACAAAAAGTTTTTTTTACTTTATAATATGGATGTGTTTTTTAAACTTAAAGGTTATGGTAACTAAATTATGATAAAAAATATAATGTTTAATTATAATCATTTTCAATTGAGGATTTTAAATAAATATGAGTTTTGCCATTTTATTCCTGCTTTTAAAGCTGGTGAAGTGGAAA